>OHGW01000142.1_pt1 | contig 33984 bp, 26 predicted proteins | sample 1567821 | NCBI WGS metagenome assembly OHGW01 (sample SAMEA3879572, study PRJEB24766) | human gut metagenome | biome: human-associated habitat; feature: feces | place: USA | collected 1985/1987 | reverse complement strand
GGGCTTGGATTCGGGACGCTTTACCACGCCGTTTCTGAAATGCGTATCCTCGAACTTCTCGAAGAAAACAAATAATCCGAACCCATCTCCGATTAAGAAGATCTGGTTCGGATTATATTGGTTTGGTGCCGGAAGTGGGACTCGAACCCACACGTTGTTGCCAACAACGGATTTTGAGTCCGTCACGTCTGCCAATTCCATCATTCCGGCGCAAGTTGTATTCTATCATAATTCAGCGCGCAATGCAACATAAATTGCGCACACAAACGCCGCACGGCAGCGCAGCTTATGCGCCGCCGCAACGGCATGAATAATTATTCTTCGTCTATATAGGGCTTAAGGAACGCGGGCGCATCATTTACGCTGCCGGTTATGCTAAGCACCAGCTTAACCTTGCGGCGCTCCGCAAACGCTGCCATCTCCTTGAACAGATCCTCAAGGGTATCCAGCGGATGATGGACTATTTTCATAAAGCCGTCAACAAAAAGGTATTCCAAATCGAAATCCTGCGCCGCAATGCCGGAAACGAAGCCGAAAAACATCTTGGGACTGTCTATATGATATTCCGAAGCATCCACAAAGCGGATATCATGCTTCAAGCCAAACATATACTGGCTGTCGTTATCGATGAACACTATGCTGCCGTTAGCCGTTTTAAGCGTTTCGTTAGCAATGTCAATTATGCGCTTGGTCTTGCCCGCGCCGGTTTCGCCAAAGATTACCTTTATCAAGTTGAGCCTCCCTCTGCGTTCAATAACGCTACTGAAATGGTCATGTATTATTATAACCTTTTTTCATGCGTTTGGGCAATAGCGGTTTATACAAATTCACCTTAAATACATAAATACATTTTATATGTTCTTTTCGGGGCCGAATTATAGTATACTGCAAAGATGAGCGACATAAAAGGAACTAAGGACATGAAAAGAGTTTTGGGCTGCATCCGCCGCGCGGACGAAAGATACAATATGATACGCGAAGGAGATAAAATATGTGTTGGCGTATCAGGCGGAAAAGACAGCCTTCTGCTGCTGTATGGATTAAAGCTGTATCAGCGGTTTTGTTACAGGCATTTTGACGTATGCGGCGTGATGCTCGATCTTGGGCTGACGAACCAGGATCTTGCACCGGTGGAGGAATTTGCGCGCAGCATAGACGTGCCTTTTGACATTATCAAAACCGACATAGGCGATGTTGTGTTCAACATCCGCAAGGAAAGCCACCCTTGTGCCCTTTGCGCCAAGCTAAGGCGCGGTGCGCTGAACGATGCCGCTAAGGAGCGCGGCTGCAATCTTGTAGCCCTTGGCCACAACCGAGACGATGTTATAGAAACCTTCTTCATGAGTCTTCTTTACGAAAGCAGGCTGAATACTTTCGGCCCGGTAACATACCTTGGCCGCAAGGACGTTACCGTTATCCGCCCGATGGTATTCCTGCCGGAAAAGCAGGCTCTCAGCATTGCCACGCGGCTTGAGCTGCCCATACGCAAGCCTAATTGCCCCGCCGCAGGCCACACCAAGCGCGAGGAAATGAAGCAGGTGATGCGCTTCTTTACCGGCCTTATACCGGACGCAGAGGAGCGCATAATGAACGCAATTGCAGACACGGAAAAATACGGCATGTGGGACAATCTTCGCCTGCCGCCGCGCGACGTGCTTGATATTGTTTCCTCCCCGAAGGCGCCGCGCTTTTGCCGCGAGTGTCCAAACAACGCAAATAAATCAGACGATAACGGCGAGGATGAATGATATGGACGAAAAAACTCTGTTCACAATCCTCATCACATATCTTGGCATAATGAGCCTTATACTGTTCCTTATGATGGGCATAGATAAAGCAAAGGCCAAGCAGGGGGCGCGCCGCATAAGCGAAAAGTCGCTTTTCACAGTGGCTGCACTTGGCGGCGGAATAGGCGGAATGCTTGGCATGAAGGTATTTCATCATAAAACGCTGCACACTTCATTCAAGCTTGGTATGCCAGCGCTTACTGTGCTCAATTTCGGCATAGCCTTCCTTATAATGTGGCATAGTCAAAGATAAAAAAAGGCCGGAGCAGTCATTCAATAGGCTGCTCCGGTTCAACGTATTCAATAGCGCACCAAATCGTGCTCAACAGGCCGTCGGCATTGTTCAGTTCTATCTGCACCTGTCTGCGGCTTTTGTTTACCTTAAGCACGCGCCCATTCAGTTCGCACAGCGGGCCTTCCACAAAGCGTATCTTTGTCCCTTCCTTTATTACCTTTGTCGGCTCTATCGTGCCAGCGTGCCGCCGTATCCACTCAACAAAGTCCAAATCGGCACCACGCAGGCGATATTCGCCGTCATCATACTGCAGCAGCTTTATGGCGTTTTGCAGCGTGTTTATCGAGCGTACGTCAAGCTCTTTTTCGTCCGTTTCAAAGAACACATAGCCGGGCAGAAGGCACAGTTCTTTTTCAACCAGCTTTCCTCCGCTCGGCTTAAACTTTTTTATTTTCGGAACCAGCGTAGCGTAACCGCGCCGCTTAAGGCGGGACTCTATGCCCGCTTCAAAACCGGTTCTGCAAAAAACACAATATACTCCCGTCAAGATCCCCCACTCCGTCGGTAGTTTTATTTTACTATTCGATTATACCTAATTCTTTCAGTTTTTGCAAAAAAACTTTTGTATCGGCCTCAGCCGTTGCCGTATCAACATCATATTCCGCGGCAAGCATGGCCGCAAGCGTGCTTTCGTTTTCCGCCTTTTCAAGCGCGTCCCACAGGAACTCTCCTGTTTCGTTCAGCGTTATAAGCCCCTTTATTTCAAGCGATGCATCCCCTACGGGTACCAGTATGATATCGCCCGCAATGTTTCGCTTAATAAGCCGTTTCAGTATTTTCATTTGCTTTCCTCCTCCAATGTAAGCCGAACCGTTTCGTGCGTCATGCGGCACACATATTCCGGCTTAACGTTAAAATGCCCCGTTTCCGTTACGCACATGGCGGCGCAGGCATGGCACGCATGCTTATATCCGCATACGGCGCACTCCGCCGGCAGGCGTATTTCGGCAGTCGCCGCCTTTGTAGCTTCCCAGGCCTTTATGAACCCAAGCTCCTTCACGTTTGCCACGGGTTCGGTCATCATGCCGCATGGGGTCATTACGCCCTGCCAGTTTATCCAGAATGCGCTCCTGCCCGCGCGGCACATTATGCCTTCGCCCGGGGTGCCTTCGCAGTCCGTATTTTCGCTCACGCTTATGCCGCGGCGCATGGCCTCCGCCCGCGCACGGAACTGCTCTTCGCTAAAGCGCATTCTGTCCCACATAACGCTGTACATGGCGGCATCCTCCGCGCTGAAGCGATCGTTCTCGCCAACCATGGCTGTGTCGCGCCGTATGGGCGGGAACATATATGTTGCAAGCTGCATCGGCGTGCCGAGCGATTCGGCAATTTCATAAATGCGCTGCATGTCCGCCGCGTTATACTGCGTAAGCGATACGTTCAACTTCACGCCGATGCCTATATCCTTCAGCGCGCGTATGTTAGCAAGCACCCTATCGAACGCATTGCTGCCGCAAAGCCGCTCGTATGCGTCCCCGCTTGCGCCATAAAGGGTTATGTTGAACCTGAACGGCGGCTCATGGCGGAAAAAGTCCAGCATGTCCTTATCTATAAGTGAAGCGTTGCTGTTTATGCTCACCATAAGGCCCATCTTTTTCAGCTCGCTCAGAATATATCTAAAATCCGGCCTTATCAGCGGCTCCCCGCCCGTAAGCAGCAGGAACAGCATGCCCTGTGAGCGCGCCGTTTCCGCAATGCTCAGCCATTCGTCCGCGCTCAGCTCCGCACCGCGCCTTTTCTGCTCTGCCTCGCTCAGGTGAACATAGCACATTTTGCAGTTGAAATTACACCGCGGCGTAAGCTCAAAATTGCCCGCAAGCGGCGTTCCCGCCCGGCAGGCCTTTGCATGAAGATATGATGATAGGCGCGGTTCTGCGCTGTTATTTTCCATTTTATCCCCCAAACAATTCGTTTTGCAGCAGCCGCACCGCCCCTTCGTCAGCGCGGCAGCTAAGCCGATATACATCCGCACGCTGCACCAGCCCAGCTACCAAATCCGTCATATGTATTGCCGACTCCGCATCCCATTGATAATATGAGCATTGGCTCAGCACAGCGGCAAAGGCCTCCTTTGCCCCGGCGCGGCGCAGCGTATTTTCATCAGCCTTATCAAGCAGCACTATCGCCCGAATGGGCGCGGAGGCGTTTTTGCATATGCCGGACGTGCCGGAATAGAACACGCCGTTTGCGGTAAGGTCATCCGTGCGGATGAGCGTCCTGTCCCCGTTTATAACATCCGCACCGGCATACTGCTGCCACAGCGCGGCCTGCGTGCTTTTGCCTATGCCGCTCGGCCCGCTGAAAAGCACCGCTGCCCCGCTTTGCGTCAGCACATAGGACGAATGCAGCACAAGCTGCCCAAAGCCCGCCAGAATATCGAACATATCGGCGGATTCAAGTATTGCCTGTGAATACATGGTGCTGCGGTAGCCTTCGCCGAACACAAGGCGCGTTTGCCCCTGCGTGCGCACGGCATACGAAAACTGCCTTGCGCCGTATACCCTGAGCGTATGCAGCGCATCCCCTTCGCGCCAGCGGCTCACCGGGCCGTTTTTCACGGCATGGTCGGGCACGGGCGGCGGGGTTGGGCTGTATTCCACGGATATGACATGGTTCGTTTCCGCGCCGTCCTCCGCATGGAAGCGGGCGCTGGCCTTGGATACCGTCCATGCGTCCTGCCCGCGCACTTCAAGCGTTACCCCGCCGAAGGTGAAGCGTTCAGTGTTCATATGTGGCGAACATCAGCTTGCTGTATTCGGTTGAATAGTGTCCGGCGTAGCAGGTTGTGCTTTGCCCTGCGGCAAGGCCGTTCACGCCCACGCGGTAAGTTATGCCGCCAAGGTACAGCTCGCCATACGCCACCTTATAGTATACATAAACCTGCCCCATGTCCTTACCGGAAATGTTCTTTACGGTGATTGCCGTATCCTGCGTGGTTATCTCCAGCGCGTCAGCATTCATGCCCGGCTCGGCATCGAACGCGGCATACATAGTTACCAAGGCCGTGTAGCCATCCGTGCTTTCGGGCATGGGCTGGCGGCTAAGCTCAAGCAGCTGAACCTCCGCATCGGGCGGTAGGGTGGTTACGTCAAACTCATATGCCGTTTCGTCTATGGTAACGGTCAAATGCGCATACTGCACCGTTTTTTCCGCATTGTTGCGCACCGTTACGGCGCATACGTCGGACACGGTTTCGTCCGTGCCGTCCTCAACAAACAGCCCCGCGTATTTGCTTATGCCCTTTATTTCCAGCCCGTATTCAGCGGTATTGCCGCTGCTGCCGCCGTTTTGCGCAGCGTTATCGTTTTGCATATCGCCGCCGCTGCTTGCCGCGGGCGTGGTTTCGGGCGGTATCTCCACCGCGTCGCTCAGGTCATCCCCGCCGCCCGTGCAGCCCGCAAGCATAAGCGCCGCAAGCGCAAGCAGTATAATTGCAGTTTTTTTCATGGCATACTCCTTTCCGTCAAAAAGCGCCCCGCCCTATGCGGGCAGGGCACTTGTACTCGTGTCTGGTTGATTAGGAATTGAAGAGCTTAGTTGCTTCTGTTGGCTGATGATAGCAACCTGATTCACCATCTTGTGGATGATAATTACATTCCCCCATATCCGAAGTAAATGCTTTAAGTCCATTACCAGCATCAACGCTACATGTTCCACCCGAAGGTGTATGCGTGGGATAGGTACATGCCGCTATGCTCGTACTCAACTCAAAGTTCTCGAAGTATAATTCGGGCTTAACATATTGTTTTTTCATGTTTTTCACCCCTTTCATTAAAACCAACCCTTGAACCAATCCCACATATCGCGCAAGCTGTTGGGACGGGTTTTAACGGTAAGCCGCGCAGTTATGGCTTCGCTCTCGGTGCCTTCCGCATTGATGGCGGTCACGCTGAAGTCCGCGGATTCCTGAGCCACCATGCTGTAAGTGAACTCCCTGTACGTTATGCGCTTCGCGCGGCGGCCGAAGCCCACGCGCTCGGTACGGGTGCGGTAGCTCCTTATGGTCTGGCCGTCCACGGTAATGGCTTCCACGTCCTCGGAGGTCTTAACGGTAAGCGTGGCCTTCCTGCCCTGCATAACGTTCCTGCTCCAGCTTGCTTCGAACCTATCCGGCTCAAATGTCTTTTCAGGCTCCGGCTCGGGTTCCGGCTCTACCGGCGCGGGCGCAAACAGCGCACGAACCATCTGCACGGCTTGGGTCCGCTGCTCTGCACTCACCTCACCCAACGAAACTGTCTGATTTCCCTCTGTGTAGGTTATCTTCAGGTTGGTCAGCGAGAGTATTGCCTCTCCGGTATTGGTTATGGTTACAATCCTTCCGTCCTTTACCGCCGAAATATCATAATACATTTCTGTCGCGGTTCCTAATATCTCTTGCTTGACATCAGCCCCAACCTTCATCGTTGCAGTCTTTTCTGCACTGCTGTTAGGCGACTTCGCGCCAATCTGCACGGTAGCAATCTTGCTCAAATTTTCGCCCACAAGCTTAAACGTTATCGCCTGACCTTTGGCAAGATACACCTCGTTGTTCGGGCCATAGTTGGCATATTCGCTTATATTAGCGTTCTCCTTACCATCGATGAACAGCGCACCAGAAGATGCAGTTCCATCGCTGTTAAGCTTCTTCAACTCACTGCGCAGCTTGATGTACTGCGGATATGCTTCCTTCTCGTTCCCCGTATTATAGATAGCATTATCCTTGCCCATCGGGTCGTACACGCGCACGGCGTCAAGCCAGAAGCTGTACTCTTGCTTTGTAGTCTTGTCAAAGAACGTATTGTACGCAACACTTATAACGACATTGTACTCATCGTATCCAAGATCGCGTACCGCTATTACCGGTATCTGGTACAATGCATTGTTTCCTGTTTGCACGGTCTCCCACGTCTGGGTTGCCTCGTTATATTTATAACCGTAATAGTTATTTACGAACAGACTCTTTGCCTTTACGCCAGTCTTAGCATTGACCACATCCACAAATATCGCACCTGACGTATTATCCGTCAAGCTTATGATATCAAACCCGGTGCCTTTGAAGGTAAACTGCGCCGTCGGCCAGACTACGCCATCCTTTGCCATGTCGCTGGTCACGGTCACCTTGCGCGCGCTGCCCATGGAGAACATGGTGCTATTCTGATACGCAGGGTCGTAGCCGTAGACATTGTGGTTCGTCTTTTCGCCAAGCGCTTCGAGGGCCTGGGTGGGGGTCTCCTGCGGCTTAGTGCCAGCATCTTCCCATGCTATCGCGCCACCGTTATAGCTGCCGTTGGTAAACTTCGCAAAGCTGTCCTCGTAGTAGACGTTCGTTGCGGGGATGATGTTAGCGGTGAACAGCTGCGGTTTGTTATTATCATTATCCCCTCTTTGCTGAAACTTTACATACAGCGGTATGGTTATGTTCTGGTCAAGCGGCTTATCCAGTGTGTACAGGACGTACTTACCCTCGGTGCTTTCCGTAATAACCTTGGCCGTGCCATACAGTCCTTTGTTTTCGAGTACTATCTCTTTTTCCCAAAGAGACACTGTATCTATGGCTGCATCAGTCGTTACGCCAAAGTCGCTAAACTTAATCTTCAGCGGCAGGCCGAAATCGATAACATACGTATGTTCACGCGTAAATGTATAGTATATCCATACATTCTTATCATCTTTTCGATTAAAGCCAGCAATTTCATACTTGGAATAGCGATACTGCGGTTCAAGACCCTGCAGCGTGGCAAGTTCCGAGGATACGGTTATCGTTTCGTTATTGCTGTTTATCACCTTTCCGTTAAGCAGCGGCCCGCCAACAGTATCATTATATTGGGGATCAAGAGCTATTTCGGGATTAAAGGTTGTGCCTTTTTTAACGGCTATGCTGTACTCATAGAACGCCGTTTCGCTGCCTTGTATTGCGTAATGCACCGTCAAGCTATCAGGGGTTTGCTTTGCGCGCAGATAATACGTTACCAGCAAGCCCTGATACTGATATATCTTAACGGATTCGAGGAACGGCTCGCCACCGTATTTCACATTGGGCATTTTGTACAGCTCGGCGCTGTTGGCATCGGCCTCAGTCTTGGCCCACGCTATTTTTTCCGTGCCTTTATATTTATAGCTACTCTGTGTAGAGCCATTGTTGATATACTCAGTATGCTTATCGTTGCTCGGTGTGAGGGTTATCATGTAAACCTCATATTCCGCGGTTTCTACACCAGCAATACCATAAACAGTACGATAATAAGTACCATCGGTATCTCGCACAACATAACCATTGCCGAGCGGCACAGTTTGACCAGTCGGGCAAGTGAATCCCATAGTCTTACCGGTCACAGGGAAAGATTTTGGTTTCATACCGCCGCCTTCAATGCCATCATACTTAACCGCGAAATCAAGCAGACATTGATTCGCTTCATAATCTATCGGGCCCCAGTCAACTATTTCCGTAGTAACCTCGCTTGTAACCGTAGTCACCTGGCGATACCATATACATACTTGATTCTTATCTGTGTCGGTTGCTCCTGCGCCGACATTTTTAATCTTTACCCATGTAATGCCATCTACGGAATAAGCCCAACTGCCCTCATAGAACCTGATATATTCAAATTTGATTCCTTTGTGGGAATAATTCGTCCAGCCATCGGTAGACTGCCTGTTTTCTGCCGTATGGTATGCGCTCTTCCAGTAAGTTACATTGTACGTATTGCCGTCCCAGCTTTTTGCTGTACCGGTTACTTGAGGTAATATGCTGCTCAAGCTTATTCCGTTAGGGCTGTTCACCGTGGAGTACGATGCTTTAAGCATATATATACTGCGCCTGTTGCCGCTATCATCGCTATACGTAAACTCCACAGGATTGCTATTGCTCCATCCGCTCGGCACAACGCCCGTGTTAGTTATCCACAGGTTGATGGGCAGTACCACATTCTCAAGCTCAGCGGCCTTAACCTCTATGGTATACACCACTCCGTCAATTGTCACCGTAGTTGTGCCTTCCTTAAGGCCCTTAAAGGTTATTTTTGTAATATAATCAAAGTTTTGGCTTTCTACGCGCTTATACAAATATCCTTTTACGCCGCTTGTGCCTGTGCTTACCGTCCAAGTAGTATTGTCTAATCTCAGGTAATAATATTCGCGGCTTATTCTCTGATAATACCCATCACTATATCTCCACGACGAAGATGAATTCTGGATTACCAGCTTATTATTATTTATTGTCAAATACTGGTTTTTGCCTTTGACCTGAATAGTATAATAAGTAGTCAAATACACTGAAGATGTAACATTAAACACCGTAGCTTCAGCTATATTTGTTGTGTTGCTGGTATCACCGGCTTCCGATACCTTTAAATAGTTGCCCTTTCCATCTGATATAACACCTTCGCCGGTTGTTATCTTGTTGCCAAGTGTAAACTGGGTTCCTTCACTGGGCTTAGTGTCGTCCTTTACACCTGTTTTAATTGCAACAGCCGTATCCGCAGGATCGCCAATTTTGTTTTCGGCCACTTTACCATCAACGGTAAGGACTTCCTCTTTCCCTTCTACAATCGTTATCGTTCTGCTAACCTCTGTCGTTGCGGCCTTCTCATATATGCCCATTACGGAGAAGTGCGGCGCGGTAAACACATACCATTCACCATCGACCTTACCGTCTGCGATATCCTTAGCAGTACCATCCTCAACGATGAACGCTTTAACCTTAGTCTTGTCCCATTCTGCGGTTATCTTTATGCGAACCTCGGCTTCGCCGGTATACTTATTATTGTCTGCGGTCGAAGGGGTCACATTATAGGCCTTTATTCTGCCGTCAACAGCCTTAATACCGGCTATTTCTTCCGTATACTCGGTCGCAGTCAGCGCCGCAAGGTTGGGGCCGGTTACGCGAACGGTGTCGTTATCGGCGGTAGTATTGCCGCTACCATTGCCTACGGTTTTGTTGTTGGTGGGAACATTTATTGTTCCATCAGCCTTAAACCCGCCCTCTACAAGCACATCAGAAGCGGAATAGATGTCGCTATTCTGCATGCGCGCGCCAATAACGCGCAGTATCATGCGAATCTCTTTTGCAATTTGAGTCTCGTCCTTATGTGACGGATTATCGCACCATATGCAGAACATGGAGCCAACAGGGGTTATGCTCTCTGCACCGTTGTTGTAACCTGCAAAGTTCTTATATGTAGTGTTGCTGAAATTTTTCGCATAATTGACCCATGTAGTTTCATCAAAAGAGCCTGAAAAAGCATAATAACTATTAGGGCTCCATGTGCTCTGCTGAGTATCCTTATTCACTACATAATAAAAATCTTGATTAGTGTTAATTATCTCTTTCGCATAGTTATATACAGTCGCCGTGCTCGCGTATCCCGAATTTGACGACCAGTAGCAAACCTGCGCATTGTTCACATAACCATTATTGCTATCACTACGGAAGCTGTCGTTAAAAATGCGTGCGTTCATTCCCGCAGCGGAAATCATGCTGACTATTTCGTTGGCATAGTTGTAGAAAGTAGAATTCCAGCCGCCCGTGTATTCGTCTGCGCCGAAGTTAAAGTATTTGCACCCTTTACCTTGGAAATAGGTAATATACTTCTGCATAAGCGCCTTTACAAATGCAGTAGCATAATTGTTGCTAAGGTTCAAGCAAGCTTTATTGCTGCCGTAATATGCATTTGTAATGTTAAGCTTGCCCATTGCCGTAATAACGGCTTCCATATGGAAAGGCGTATTGAAAAGAGGAACGATTTCAATGCCGATTTTATCAGCAGCCACGAAAATCTCGTCCATTTCGGCTTCGGTCAACTCGTTCTTTTCGCCCGCATTGTAATATGCCTTGTTGCCTTCCTTAATTGCATCTGTAACTGCCTGTTTTTCATAAGTATTCACAGACATATCATCAAGCAGGAAGCGCAGACCTTTATTTCCGAACGCAAGCTGAACCTGATTATATCCGGCTGCCTTCGCTTCATACATCAGCGCGATAATCCAGTCTTTGCTGAAATACTTTCTGCCGCAGTCCAGATGTACTATACGATATTGAAGTTCAACACTCGCCTGCACGGGCATCACGTTCGCCGGCATAATCCCCTCATCCGTAGGCTCGGCAGTGGGCTCTACCGTGGCCGCGGGGTTCTCGGGCGTAGGCTCGGGAACTTCGGTGACTTCGGGAGTCTCCGTCTCGGTCGGCGTGGTGGGTTCAGCCGATTCCGTCGGTTGCACTGCTTCCGTAGGCGCGGGCGTAGAATCCGCATTGCCTTCCCCCTCCGCCAGCACTGACGCGGGCAGCAGACCTGCCACCATTATCAGCGCAAGCAGCACGGAAAACAGCTTCTTGAACACTTGATTTCTCATATGTTTCCTTCCTCCTAAAAAATGTCGATCCGTACCGCATAATTTTAGTATTACACGGAATATATTGTATCCCTTAACGAGAAAAAAAGCAAGAGAGGAAACGAAAAACGGTGAATTTTTTGTTAAAAAAGAGTCGCCCGCGCACGGGAGACTCTTTGCATATAAAAACCCGCTTTACGCGGGCAGCGAAACGGTTACTGTCGTGCCCACGTTCGGGACGGATTCAAGCCTTATGCTGCCGTGGTGATACATTACCGCGTGCTTGACTATGGATAGGCCAAGCCCCGTGCCGCCGCTCTCCTTGGAGTGGGACTTATCCACGCGGTAAAACCGTTCAAACACGCGGGTCTGATGCTCTTCGGGTATGCCGATGCCCGTATCCGCAACGGTAACGGTGGCAAGGCCGTCCTTTTCGCTCACGGTTATGCTTACGCTGCCGCCCGCGCGGTTGTACTTAACGGCATTGTCGCACAGGTTGTAAATAATTTCATATAATAGCCGCCTTACGCCGGTTATGCAGACGCTTTCACCCCGCACCTCAACGCCTATGTGCCTTTCCTCCGCCTCCGTGCGCAGGTCGCTTGCTGCCTCCGCCGCAACCGCCTTCAGGTCAACGCGCTCCGTAGGCATATCGCAGCCTTCGTCAAGCTGGCTCAGCCTTATTATGTCGCCTATCAGCGTAACCAGCCGCTGCGCCTCCTGCCGAATGTGGCCCACAAAGCGGGGCATGTCCTCCGCCTTCACCATGCCGTTTTCTATCAGCTCCGCGCTGCCTATAATGCCCTGTAGCGGCGTTTTCAGCTCGTGCGAAACGTTTGCCGTGAACTCGCGGCGCATTGCGTCCGCATTCTGCTTTTCGGTTATGTCAAAGCCGAGTATCACCGCGCCTGCCGTTTTTCCGTCGGATTCTATGCGGCTCACGTCAAGCTGATATACCTTGCCGCCGCGGTCGATGCTCGTCTCGCCGTGGCCGCCGTCGTATGCGGCGCGTATGGCCTCGCTCAGTTTGGGGTTCCTGTCCACCGTAATAAAATCGTGGCCCGCGCAGTTTTCTTCCGCGTTGAATAGCTGCCTTGCCGCGGGATTTATGCTTATTATGCTCCCCTTTTCATCCAGCAGCACAAGTCCTTCGTTCATGCTGCGGGTTATGGCATTGAACTCGTCCTTCTTCTTGTCCAGCGCGCGCATCTGCGCGTCTATCTGCGTATGCTGCCGGTTTATGCGGCTCAGCAGCGGGGCTATCTCCTCGTATGCGTCGTTGTCCAGCGGATGGTCAAGGTCCAGCGCGTTCAGCGGCGCAACTATTCTCTGCGCCAGCCTGTTCGCCATAACTATCGCCAGTACAAGCGCCGCCAGCACTATTATTACCACAGGCCTCAGCATGCCCAGTGCCAGCGTTGCAATGGTAGCCCGGCTTACGGATATTCTTATTACGCTGCCGTCGTCAAGCCGCTTTGCGTAGTACATCGTCTTTTGCATAAGCGTTGCCGAATAGCGCGTGCTTTGCCCTTCTCCGGCTTCAAGCGCCTGCCGCACCTCCTCGCGCGCGGCGTGGTTGTCCAGCGTGCTTTTGTCGCTTCCGCTGTCGTATTTCACCGTGCCGTCGGGCGCTATCCATGTCAGCCTGTATCTTTCGCTGTTCACGCGGGCAAGGTATTCCTCCCCGCCCTGCTCAACGCCCGCCGCCGCAAGGCTCAGCTGATCCTTCAGCTCGTTTTCCTGCAGGCTTGCGAAGTATTCGTATAAGCAGTCCATTATTATCAGCAGGCTTGAGAGCAGTATTATGCCCGCAACAAGCATTATAGCCCTGAATATTCTTTTCGTCATTGCCCTTCCTCCATCCGGTAGCCAACGTTTCTTACGGTTTTAATGCTTTCGCCGCATTTGCCAAGCTTTTGGCGCAACGTGCGTATATGCATATCTATGGTGCGCGTTTCGCCCATGTAGTCCGTTCCCCAAATAAGCTCCATAAGCTGCTCCCTTGTGAACGCCGTGCCCATATGGGAAAGGAACAGCTTCAGCAGCTCATATTCCTTGTATGTCAGCGTTATTCGCTCCCCGTCTGCGCTCACGGTATGCTCAAGTGTGTTCATGCTTATGCCGCAGGCGTTGAGCGTGCCTTTTTCATCCTCCGCGCCGCATCGCCTAAGCACGGCCTTCACGCAGGATATAAGCTCCATCACGCCGAAGGGCTTGGTCAGATAATAATCCGCGCCAAGGTCGAGCCCTTGTATCCTGTCGTATTCGCTGCCCTTGGCCGTGGCCATGACTATGGGTATCTGTTTCAGCGCGGCGTTCGCGCGGATGCGCCTGAGCAGCTCTATTCCGTCAATGCCGGGCAGCATAACGTCCAGCACTATAAGCTGCGGCTTTTCCTTTTCGCCCGTTATGGCGGCATAAAAGCTGCTGCCGTCCTCAAAGCCCCTTGCCGCAAAGCCCGCGGAGCTGAGCGCGTACACCTCTATGTCCCGAATGCTTGCGTCGTCCTCCACGCACCATATCATGCTGTTTAGTCCTCCTTATGCACTCCCGTTACGGAGAATATGACCCATTCGGCAATGTTCACCGCGTGGTCGGCAATGCGCTCAAAATACTTGGCTATCATCAATAAATCCAGCGCATATTCGCCGTCCATCGGGTCGGCCGCTATTCTTTCGATAAGCTGATGCTTCACCCTGTCGAAATATGCGTCAACAACATCGTCCGCGGCAATGACCTTCTCCGCCATTATTGTATCATGTTTTACATATGCGTCCACACTATCCGTAACCATTTTTATTGCCGCGTTCGCCATTTCGCGCATAAGCTGCTCGTTGACGGCGTTCCTGTCGCTGAGATAGGTTATTATCTCCGCGATATCCTCAGCCTGGTCGCCTATGCGCTCCATATCGGTTATCATCTTAAGCGCGGCGGATATCTGCCTTAAATCGCGCGCCACGGGCTGCTGCTGGAGCAAAAGCTTCAGGCACATGGATTCTATGCTGCGCTCCTTCTGGTCTATCGCCACGTCAAGCCCGGCAACCTTTTTCGCAAGCGCCTTGTCGCCTTCCATAAGCGCCTTCAGTGCCATGCTTATGGATTCCTCGCACATTGCACCCATCTCAATAAGCTCCCTGTTCAGCTCCGCAAGCTGATTGTCAAACCGCCTTCTCATTATCCGAACCTCCCTGTAATATAATCCTCTGTGCGCTTATCCGTGGGCTGGGAGAACATCTCCTCCGTATTGCCGTATTCAACAAGCTCGCCCAGCAGGAAAAACGCCGTGTTGTCTGATATTCTTACCGCCTGCTGCATGTTGTGTGTAACAATGACTATTGTGTATCGCTCCTTCAGCTGCATGGCCAGTTCTTCTATTTTTGATGTTGATATGGGGTCCAGCGCGCTTGTGGGTTCGTCCATCAGCAGCACATCCGGCTCCACCGCCAGCGCACGCGCTATGCAAAGGCGCTGCTGCTGCCCGCCGGAAAGGCCAAGCGCATTCTTCCTCAGCCTGTCCTTTACCTCGTCCCATATTGCCGCGCCGCGCAGGGACTTTTCAACAATGTCATCCAGCTTGGCCCTGTTCCTTATGCCGTGGGTACGCGGGCCGTAGGCAATGTTATCATATATGCTCATAGGGAATGGATTCGGCTTCTGGAACACCATGCCTATCTGCCGTCTCAGCTCGCTCACGTCCACGCCCGGCGCGAATATATCCTCCCCTTTGTATTCAACGCTGCCCGTTATCTTAACGTCCGGTATCAGATCGTTCATGCGATCAAGTGTTTTAAGGAACGTGGACTTGCCGCAGCCGGACGGCCCTATCAGCGCCGTTATGCTGTTTTTAGGTATATCTATGTTTATACTTTTCAGCGCCTGATGATTGCCGTACCATAGGCAAAGCTCTTTCACGCTCAAAATGCTCTTTTCATTGGCTTCCATATTCTCTCTCCCTTCCATGCGCTTACTATATCTGCCTTTTTTTCTTAAAGCTTCTTGCAACCGCTTCCGCGCTCAGGTTTATTATCAGCGTCAGCAGCATAAGTATTGCCGCTATCGCAAACGCAACGCCGAATTCGCCGCGTTCTTTTGCGTATATATACAGCGCAACCGTAAGCGTCGCGCCGGAGCTTTTAAGCCCCATAAAGAAGCCGTTCACCGCGTGCGCTATGCCCGCCGTGAAAAGCAGCGCGGCCGATTCGCCGAGTATTCGGCCGACAGACAGTATACAGCCGGTTATAACGCCGTCTACGCAGCCCGGCAGCACCACAGTGCGTATTACGCGCCATTTGCCCGCGCCAAGGCCGAACGCACCTTCACGGTAGCTCTGCGGCACGGTTTTAAGGCTTTCCTGCGTTGTGCGCATTACCGTAGGCAGGTTCATTATAACAAGCGTGAGCGCGCCCGCCATAAGCGAGGTTTGCATCTTCAAAAATTCACAGAAGAACAGCATGCCGACAAGGCCGTATATAATGCTCGGTATGCCGGAAAGCGTTTCCGCAGCGTATTCTATAACGCGTACAAGCCTTTTGTTCGATGCATATTCGCTAAGATATATTGCCGCGCATACGCCAAGCGGAAGCACGATTATTATGGTTGCTATCACAACGTAAATGCTGTTGAGTATATCGGGCCAAATGCCTATCGTGTCGTTCAGTATGCTTGGCGCCGTGGTCAAAAACTTCCATGTTATGTTCGGTATGCCCCGGTAAAGCACATACCCTATCAAAAACAGTACCAGCGCGCCTATGGCGGCTATGGACGCATACATCAGCGCCTTCATGCCGTATATATATGCCCTGCGGCCAAACGAAAGCTTTTTATTCATATATTTACGCCTCCTTGTCCCGCTTCAGGAAGAAATTGAGCGCCGCGTTTATAAGCATTATGAACACGAACAGCACCAACGCTATGGAGAACAGCGCCTGCCGCTGAAGTCCGCCGGAATAGGACATTTCGCTTGCAACGGCTGTGGTAAGAAATCTTACGCTTTCAAAAAGCCCGGGCATATTCGCCACGTTGCCCGAAACCATCATAACCGCCATTGCCTCGCCTATCGCGCGGCCAACGCCCAGCACCACCGCCGCAGCAATGCCGCTGCGCGCCGCGGGGACGGATACCTTGAAATATGTTTCCACCTCGGTTGCACCAAGAGCGAGCGATGCATCCTCGTATTCCTTCGGCACGGCCTCAAGTGCAGTTACAGACACCTTTATTATTGAAGGCAGTATCATTATTGCCAGCACTATTATCGCCGCCAGCAGGCTTGCGCCGTCCGGCACGTTAAACAGCTTCCTTATCCCCGGCACAAGCACCAGCATGCCCACAAGGCCGTATACAACGCTTGGTATGCCCGCAAGCAGGCTCACTGCCGACTGCATTACGGCTTTCAGCTTCTTCGGCGCAAGCTTGGCAATATACACGCTTGCCATAAAGCCTACCGGCACGCCCAGCACTATTGCGCCGCATGTGCCGTATACGCTGGTCAGTATAAACGGCAGTATGCCGAAGGAAGGCTCGGTGGTCTTTGCCGTGGATGCCCACACCTTGCCGAACAGGAACGGTATAAGGCCTATTTCTTTTATTGCGGGCAGGCCGGATATTATAAGATAAACCGTTATCAGCAGCACGCAGCCCACGGTTATAAGTCCCGCCACAAGGAATATTCCGTGCACAATGGCTTCTATCGGCTTTGCTGTATGCTTCTTATTCTGCTTCATGCCTGCTCCTTTCTTATTAACGTGGCTGTCGGGCGGCCCTTCGGTCGCCCGATCATTAAGGTTTGTATTGTTCACGCTCAGTTCGCGGCAACCGCACCGGCCTTGGCGATTATGCCCGCCGCATCGGCGCTGGTGGCGTAGTCGAAGAACTTCTGCGCGGTTTCGCTGAGGGCCGCACCGTCCTTAGTTACCAGCACGAACGGGCGCTGTACAACGTAGCTGCCATCCTTAACGGTTTCCTCGGTAGGAGCCACTCCGCCAACGGTCAGGGCCTTAACGCTGTCCTTCAGAGAGGCAAGGGAAGCGTAGCCGATGGCGTTGGGGTTCTGGGATACGGTGGTTATAACGTCGCCGGTGGAGGTCAGCTCCTGGCGATACCGGCACTTGTCGGCAGTGCCGGTGATGGATTCAAAGCCGTCCCTTGTGCCGCTGCCCGCCTCGCGGCCTATGAGCACCACTTCGGCATCATTACCGCCAACGTCCTTCCAGTTGGTGATTTCGCCGGTATAAAGCTTGGCAATGGTTTCAAGGTCAAGATTGTTTACAGGGTTTTCCGGGTTTACTATTATGGCAATGCCGTCATATGCAAGCACGGTCTCCTTCAGCCCTTCGGCCTTCTCGTCGTCCTTCAGGCTCCTGCTGGAAAGGCCGATGTCGCAGCGGCCTTCAAGCACGGCCTTTATGCCGGAGCCTGAGCCGGTTGGATTGTAAGTGAACGTTGTGCCCTGGTTGTTCGCCATGAACGATTCGCCAAGCGCGCCTATCACCTTTTCCATGGACGTTGAGCCATCCGTTGAAACGCTGCCGCCCGCGCTGCCGTTATCGGCTGCGCAGCCCGCAAACATAGCCGCCGCAGTTATCGCGGCAAGTACGATCATCATAATCTTCTTCATAATTCTTATCTCCTTTCGATTCCTTCAAATCATTTTTGTTTATGCTTAAATAATACCCATTCCGTGTAAAATCAAAAAGAAATGTTATGTAAAATCCATGTCAAATCGCATAGCCTTGACAAGCTGCTGTCAATATGTGTATAATGTAAGCAACACTTGTTGCGCAAACTATGTTACTCAAAAAGGAGGCTGCCTGAATGGAGGCGCTTAGCGTAAAAGGATTATGCAAGGAATACCCATCCTTCAGCCTGAAGGATGTTTCCTTTTCGGTTGAGCAGGGTGCTATAATGGGCTTTATCGGCCGCAACGGCGCAGGAAAAACCACCACGCTCAAATCAATACTCAATTTGGTGCATCCAAGCCGCGGAGAGATACGCTTTTTCGGCACGGAGCTTAAAAAGAACGAGCTGGAGATAAAAAAACAGATAGGTTTTGTTTCCGGCGGCGTAGATTACTATGTAAAAAAGAAAATCAAGACTATAACCAACGTTACGCGCCGCTTTTATGATGATTGGGATGAGCAGGCGTACCGCCGCTATATGGCGCAGTTTGAGCTGGACGAGAACAAAACGCCTGAGCAGCTTTCCGCCGGCATGAAGGTGAAATACGCGCTCACGCTTGCGCTGAGCCACAGGGCGAAGCTGCTTATACTCGATGAACCCACAAGCGGGCTCGATCCCGTATCGCGTGACGATCTGCTGGATGTTTTTCTTTCGCTTCAGCGCGAAGGCGTAAGCATACTTTTCTCCACGCATATAACAAGCGACCTTGACCGCTGCGCGGATTCAATAACATATATACGCCGCGGGGAGATTGCCGCGAGTATGCCGCTTGAGCAGTTCCTTAACGAGCGCGTGTTCGGGCCCATAGGCATGACGAGGACCGTGCTTGACATAGACGGCTCCGAAGCCAGGAAGATAGCTTCCGACGGCAACATCACCAGCCTTTTTGAAGAAGTAAACGGCCAGAGCGTTGCGGACGACTGCTGGAGCATACTGCCCCCGTTCCGTGCATGCGCCTGCGTGAAGAGCACCGCACACGACATGGCGCGCTACTATAGCTGCCTTGGCAACGGCGGCGTGATAGACGGCGTGCAGGCCATCCCCGCGAAGGCGGTTGAAATAATGGTAGGCAACCGCTTCGGCGAAGAAGAGAAGCCCATCTATTGCTACGGCCTTTACAAGCGCACCAAGAACGGCCACGTTATATGCGAACACTCCGGCGGACTGCACGGCGTATCTACCCACGGCGGCTTCCTCAAGGGCGAAGGCTACGGCTTTGCCGCGCTGTGCAACCAGGGCGACTGCGACACGGAAGACCTGTGCTGGATGATGTACAACATGATGATGGGCGATCCCATAGAGAACAGCCACCGCTGGCTGCATCCCGTAGGATATGACTTCGGCGCACCCGAAACCATAGTCGGTTCCTATATCTGCCACGAAGGTATTCCTTCCACGCTGAAGGTATATATAAACGACGAGGGCAAGCTGATAGGCGAGACTGCCATGGGCCCGATGGACATGGTATACTGCGGCGAAACGTGGTTCCAGGGCCTCCGCAACGGCGATGTTGCCAACCGCATGCGCTTCTATATCCGCGACAACAAGGCCTGGTCCGTAATGGTAGGCAGCCGCGTATGGGAACGCATAGAGGAATAAAAGAACACCAAAGCAAGTTAAATAGCTTAAAAGCCGGAGGGTAATTCCTCCGGCTTTTTGGGCGGGAGCTGTCGCCGCAAGGCGGCTGAGGGGTTGACAAAAACAGGAGGGACTGCGTTGCCCCTCCGAATTCTTCTTTTCGCCAACCATGCGAACCCAAACGTTTCAATACGCCTACGCCTTTCCCTGCCCTGCATACATTGCATAAAACCTGCTTGTTCTTTGCCGATAGAGCATGAGCAGCCCGCGCGTGCTCAGCTCGGCAGCCATGGCTATCCACATGCCGAGCAGACCGAGCGGCTTTATCAGTATCAGCGCAAGGCCTATGCGCACCACCCACATCGTGGCAAGGTTTATGACGCTTGGCACAAGCGTATCGCCCGCGCCGCGCAGGGCGCCCGCGGCAACTATCGACGCACCGAAAAGCGGCTCGGCAAGCAGCTCTATCCTAAGCACCTGCGCGGAAAGCTCGCGCACGGCGGGATCGGGCGTGAGCATGGCGAACAGCAGCGGGCATATGAACATCATTATCAGCCCCAATATGCCCATTATGGTTGCGCCCATGCCAATGCATATGTTGCCATAGCGGCGGGCAAGCTCATCCTCGCCCGCGCCCACGCTGCGGCCTACGACCGTTGCGGCAGCGGAGCCTATTCCGTAGCCGGGCATGTAGCACAGCGCCTCCGCAGTTACGGCGAAGGAGTTTGCGGCTATTGCAATTTCGCCAAGCGGAGCTATTATCATTGTGGTTATTACCATTGCCCCGCTTGTGGCAACCTCCTGAACCGCCACGGGCAGGCCGATCTTCAACGCCTTTTTAAGTATGGAAGAATCGAACCGGCTCTTGTCGGCCCTGTTCAATTTAAGGTGCTTATCCCTGCCGCAGCAGCACCACAGCATTACAAGGCATACCACCGCGCAGGCAAGCGCCGTGCCTATGCCCGCGCCCAATACGCCGTATTTGGGAATGAAAATCGCATTGAATATAATGTCTAAAATGCACATTGCGGCCGTAAGTATGCTGGGCGTTACCATGTCCCCGCTGCACTGCAAAAACGATGAGGCGAGCGAATTGAGCTGCAAAAACGGTATCTCCAGCGCGAATACAAGGAAATACAGCGATGCATCGCGGTGTATTGTTTCGCTGCCGCCAAGCCATACGGGCAGAGGATCGCTTATAACGGCGCCCAATGCGCACAGCAGGGTCGATATCAAAAGCGCGCTTATCAGGCCGTGCTTAACAACCGTGCGCGCGTCCTCGTCACGCTTTGCACCGATATGATGCGCAACCTGCACGGAAAAACCGGCCGTTATTGCGTAGGTTATGCCGCTTAACAGCCAGGTGCTTGTGGAAACAAGGCCTATTGCCGCAGACGCATTCGCGCCGAGCGCGCCGACCATTGCGGAATCGATATACTGCATGGCTATGGTAGTTATCTGCGTTAGTATCGCCGGCATGCTGAGCCGCCATACCAGGGATATCTGCGGGCGCAGCTCGCTCCAATCAATCCTTTTCATATACTCTCCCGATGCAGACTAATGGTATCATCAGTTGACAAGGACAGGCAAGCCCAAAATGGCTGCTTGGGGGGCGATCCCGTGTTCCTGTCGCATGAATTACCCAAAGCTTATCACGATGCACAACGCCTTGTCAACAATGGTTAAATATAAACGAAAATACCCGGCCGCAAAGCCGGGTATTCGCTGCCTTTAAGCTTTGTTATTTGGTGAAGGTGCAGCCGGCGTCGAATTCGATGGTGCCCTTGTAGTTCTTTATTACGCCGGTAACGGTTATCACGTCGCCCACGGCAAGCTTATCCGCGCCCTCGCCGCTGAGGCGGAAGCACTGGATGGCATAGTCGTTCAGGCCGCCCACAACTATGGTAACGGTTATGTTGCCGTATTCCGCGCTGAAGGCGGTGTCTATGGAGGCGATGGAGCCGGTCAGGGTCTTGGTGCCCATCAGCTGCGCGCCGTCCTCAAGGGTGTAAGCGCGGGCGACTATCTTGGCTCCGGTCACGGTGTCGGCGGGGATAAGGGTGCAGCCCGCGTCGAACTCAATGGTGCCCTTGTAGTTCTTCAGCGTGCCGAACACGGCTATCTCGTCGCCCACGGCCAGCTTGTCAGCGCCTTCGCCGCTGAGGCGATAGCACTGTATGGGCTTATCCTCTATGCCGTCGCAAACCATGGTGACGGTCACGTTGTTGTACTCTGCGCTGAACGGGGTATCGATGGAGGTTATAACGCCCTTGAGCGCGGTGGCGTTGAGCATGGCGGCGCCTTCTTCAAGCACGTAGGCATTCTCAAGCAGCTTGGCCTGGCTGAGAATCTCGCCCTTGCCGATGTATGCACAGCCCGCGTCGAACTCGATAGTGCCCTTGTAGTTCTTTATGGTGCCTTCAACGGTTATTTCGTCGCCAACGGCCAAGGCATCCGCGCCCTCGCCGGCAAGGCGGAAGCATTGCACGGGGTATTCCTCCATGCCCTTTACGGCCATGGTTACGGTTATGTTGTTGTATTCGGCGCTGAACGGAGTGTCGATAGACACAACGGTGCCGAACAGGCGCTGGGTGCCTTCAAGCGCCGCGCCCTCTTCCAGCTCGTAGCCGGCGGAGACTATTTCGTCATAGCTGGCGGTGCCAAGATCGAATCCCTTGGGTACCATGTGGGCAAAGCTTTCGGAAACGGAAGCGCCGCTTTCGCCCGCTATGGTGGCGGTAAGGGTGTATTCGGAATCCTCGGCGCAGGCTTCGTTAACATCGATGGTGACCATCTTGTCCTCGCCCAGTTCGCCAACGACTACGGCATCCTCAGCGCCGCTGGTGATTTCAACGGTCCACTGTATCTGATAGGATACGCCGTCAACCACGGCAAAACCAACTACCTGATAATCGGCTGGGGTCTTTACCGCGCTCTTTTTATACATCAGCTTTATGTAAGCCGCGGCGTTCTCAAGCGCCTGAGTGTTGTCAACAACGGGTTCCGCGCTGGGTTCAACTGTCTCTGTGGGTTCGTTGCTGGGCTCTACCGTGGGAGCAGGCTCGTCCACGGGGGCGGAGCAGCCGGCAAACGCCGCTGCGAACAGCGCCAGCGCAATTATGTATGCTACTATCCTTTTCATGTTTTCTCCCTCTTTTCAGGTTTATTTTTAGTGTATGGAAATACCTTCCGCCGTGAATACGTGCAGCTGCGGCGCATTGTCATACATGTCCACGGCTGCGCGCACGTCTATCGTTTTTCCGGAAAGGGTATTTGGGTCAAAAGCCTCGCCGTTTACTTTAAGCGGCTCAAGCCTTACCGTCACTTCGGCATCGCCTGCGGCGCAGGTGAGCGTTGCGCAGCCGTTTTCGGCAACGTAAACGCTTTGCACCGTTAAACTGTCCATCTCAACGGTGGTGTTCATGGCGATGTCGCTCAGCTTATATTCCGCCGCACCGGCTTCGGTTTCTATGCTCACCATGGCGGAAGCAAAATCATCCGCGCTTATGCTGACATAGCCTGCCGCGTTGCCCTCGCTCAGCTTTTGCAGATTATTCGGATCGTCCGGCTTCATCTGCCGGTAGCTGAGGCCGGATACCTGATAGCAGCCGCCCGCTTCATAATACTGAACGGTGCCCACTATCCGCGCCCGGTTGCCCACGGAAAGTATATCAAGCCCCGCGCCCGAAAGGCCGTAGCCATAATAGGCGCTTATGCCGTAATACCTGTCCGTTTCCGCGTCATAATCCTCGATAAACACGCCGTTTCCGCTGTTTATGGTTATAACGCCCTCAAACGCTACCTTTTTGCCGTTATAGCCCTCTATGCCGCACCTAAGCTCCTTTAATGTAAGCTCCACGGCGTTCCCGTAATAGAAATCGGGGTCCTTCTGCCCTGAATAGATGTTCAGCTTGTTCGCCTTGGCCCGGTTTATGGCCGCGGTGCAGGCGGAGCCATAGCGGTTGTTTGCCGAAGAATAGGCGCGGGCAAGGCCGTTTTGCAGCAGCTCTATATTAAGGTTGCGGTATTCGCCGGCCTTTTCGGCCTTATACCATACCCAAACAAGGTATCTGCCGCCGGTGGAGTCGAAATCCCAATTCCCGTCGTCCGATTCGATCATTATGGAATGGGCACGGGACAGCTTTTCCTTTGTAAATTCGGACGCCGCCTTGCCGTATTCCTCTATTTTGCCGGTGGATTCCGGCGTATCTATGCCGATGAAGCGGGCCTTCAGCACGCCGGAGGGCATTATGCTTTCCGGCACGAGGAAATGCACGGTGTCGCCGTCCACGAACGACTTTACCGTAACCTCCTGCTTCGCTGTATCCACGCCCGAAGGCTTCACTGACGCGGCATAGTCAATGCTTTCGCTTGCCGCGGCAGCGGGCGAGGGCGCGGCTTCGGGCGCGCTGCTCACGGGAGCGGTCTGCGCGGCGTCCGTTTGCACGGGCGTGGGCAAAGCGTCCTTATCCTTTTGCGGCGTGCAGCCGAATATGCAAAGCGCCAGTATTATCAGCGCCAATGCCGGGGCAAGCTTTTTCATAACGTTACTTCCTTAAAAACCGGCTTATATCAGCCGTTGTATTCGCACTCGTCCACGGCCTCGGCAAAGGCAGCCTCTATCATGGCGTCCACGTTGCCGCCGTCGTCCGCGGTAAGGCACTTGGTCAGCAGGGTACCGACCTGATCACGCGCGGTGGAGGAGCCGTTGAAGGCGGGGGAGGTGTAGTAATAATCTTCCTGCTCAAGGCAGACCTTGGCGCTGAGGGCGGAGATGTACTTGCCGCCGTCGGCCTGGGCGATGAAGGAAGCGTAGGCTTCGTTATCGGCAACGCTCTTGAGCACGGGAACATAACCGGAGGCCATGGAGAACTCGGCCTGGAAATCCACGCTGGTGGTCAGGAACTTGATGAACAGCCAGCTTGCCACGACCTCCTGCTCGTTTGCCTTTTTGAATATGCATACGCTGGGGCCCTGGGAAATGACCTTGTTGTTGCCATTGCCAAGCTGCGGTATGGTGCTGATGCCCACTTCAAAGGGATATTCGCCGTTTGCGTCGGCCGCGGGACGCTGATGGGTTGCACCTGCGGAGGAGCCGATGGACATATAGCTCTTGACCTCATCTGTGGAGGTGAACAGGCCGGAGGTATAGGCGCCGTAGAGCTTCTGAGTGGTCAGGTAGCCCTTCTGGTACCATTCGCGGAACATCTTTACAAAGCCGCGGTTGGTTTCGTTATTGAACAGATAATGGTCGCCGGAGGCGCTGGTATAATCGGAGCCGTACTGCTCGCACATGGTGATGAACCAGTTGCTCTCGCTGTCGTAACCAAGGGGAATGGAGTTGGGGTCGATTTCCTTTATCTTGGCGCAGGTAGCTTCCATCTCTTCCCAGGTGGTGGGGACGGTAAGGCCGTTGGCGTCAAAGAAGGTCTTGTTGTAGTAAAGTACCTCGGTGGACTTGGAGAACGGCATGGTGTACATGAGGCCGTCGCCAAACTGGGTACCTTCGGCATAGTAACCGGGGATGAAGTCCGCCTTCTGCTCGTCGGTCAGGCCGAGTATTTCGGCGGTGCCGTCCGCGCGGGCAACCTCGATCTGGCTGTTGATAAGGCCGTCAAGCGTGGCAACAGCGCCGGCCAGATTGTAAAGCGCAACATGGTCGGGATAGCAATAGGCTATGTTGGGCTGGTTGCCAACGGTGATCTCGGTGCTTATCTGGTCGCGCACGTCGTCATAGCTGCCGATTTTTTCGCTGGTGATGTGGATATTGGGATAGAGCTTGTTGAACTCCTCGATGTAAAGGTTCAGCACATCGCTCAGGTTGGTGCCCATGGTGTGATAGAAGGTCAGGTTGACTTCGCTTCCGTCGTAACCGGCTTCGGGGACGGTGAAGTTGCCTTCGCTCACAGGCTCGGCCGTCTGCTGATCGTTGCCGGCAGGGGTACCGGCGTTGTCGGTAGTGATGGGTTCGGCGGTCTGCTGATCGCCGGTGTTGGCGGGGGTGCTGTTGGTGCAGGCAGCCAGCATCAGCGCGCTGAATACCATAAGTACCGCCAACATGGTTGTCAGGATACGTTTTGTCATTTTTTGTTTTCCTTGCCTTTCTTTATGCTTAGCATAAATTTATTTAGCCTTTTATGCCGCTTCGGCTTACGCCCTTCATAATATATTTCCTGAGGAATATGAACACCAGGAACAGCGGCGCGGACACCAGTGCTACCGCCGCCATCTGCACGGGGTAGTTAACGTCCCCCGTGGTATCGGTGAATGCATTCCTAAGGCCGTTGGTTATGAGCCTGTGCGCATCGTCGTTGGCAACGAGGCGCGGCCATATATATGAATTCCATGCGCCCATCATCTTGAGTATTGTTATGGAGATGAGCGTAGGCAGCGACAACGGTATCATTACCTTGCAAAGGTACTTGAAATCGCTTGTGCCGTCCACCTTAGCGGCAAGGTAGAGTTCATTGGGTATCTGCAAAAAGTTTTGCCTGAGCAGATAAATATAGAACACGCTTACCAAAAAGGGGACTATAAGCACCGTGTATGTGTTCATCCAGCCAAGGTTGGTAACGGTGCTGTAATTGGTTATTGTAAAAAGCTCACCCGGTATCATCATTGTTGCAAGCAGCGCGGAGAAAAGCAGGTTCTTTCCCTTAAACTCCAGCCTTGCAAACGCGAACGCGGACAGAATTGTTATAACAAGCGAAAGTATGGTGGATACTATGCCCACATAGGCCGTATTGAAAAACAGCCGGCCCAGGCTTGCGGCGGTGAAGGCCTCAGCATAGTTTGACCACAGCACCTTCTGCGGCCAGAACGTGGGCACGCTTTGGCGGTATTCCGCAAGGCTTTTGAGAGATGAATTTATCATCCAGTAAAACGGGAACAGCACCACCAGCGCCATGAATATAAGGAACGCATAGCAGAACGCCTTTGCAATTATGCCAACCGCCCTTGAGCGGGTGCGCTCGGCGGAAATATCCCGCTCATGCATTGTTTTTATCGTTTCTTTAGCCATATTTTACCTCAATAATGCACGCGCTTTTTGCTGACCTGAAGGTTGATTAGCGTTACCACCAGTATTATGCCGAAAAGTATCAGCGCGGCTGCGCTGGCGCGGCCCTGATTATTGGTGGATAAAGCGTCGTATATAAAGCCTACCATAGTGTTCAGCCTGCCTGCGGCGTCCGCAGGGCCCATAGCCTCGCCGAATATACCGATTATGCTGGTGTATTCCTTAAAGCCGCCTATGAAGCCGGTTATAACAACGTATGCAAGCATGGGCGAAAGCAGCGGCACGGTTATGCGCGCGAATATGCGGCGGCGGGATGTGCCGTCCACCTTGGCGGCGTCGTAATACTGCTTATTGATGCTCTGCAGGCCGCCCAGCAGTATAAGTATTTTGAACGGCAGCGCGTTCCAAACGATGTATATTACCATAACGGTAATATTCGCCGCGTAGGAGGAGCCGTAGTTTATCCAGTTAACTGCCTTGCCGCCGAAGAATTCAATTATGTTGTTTATAATGCCGGCGGTAACGATTATTTCGTTCTCCGTGCCGTAAAAGCTGCCGACAATGTTGAACATTGCGGCAAACACCATGCCTATGGCGATGGAGTTGGTAACATAGGGCAGGAAGAATATGGTTTGCAGCGGCTTTTGCAGCCACTTTATTGAATTAAGGAACACCGCCACCAGCAGCGCGAGCAGGCTTGATATGGGCACGGTAAGCATGCACAGCAGCACCGTGTTTTTAAGGCAGCTTAAAAACTTTTGATACTTTATTACCTTAACGAAGTTGCCCACGCCGAACGCGAAGCTTTCGCCGCCGGCAACCTTCAGCCCGCTGTACCCTTCAAGAAAGGCCATGCGCACCGTGTTTATTATGGGCCACACCGTGAATACCAGCAATAGCACTATCGCCGGGGCAAGGTACAGCCACGCCTTCCATTTTTGCTTGCCTTCTACCATTTTTTATTTTACCTCGAAGCGTATGCGCTTTTCGCTTTCCTTATCGAAGAGGAAAAGCTTATGCGGCTTTACGGAGAAACGCACGGTTTCCGCATCGTGATCCACGCCCGCGTCCGCATTGATTATGGAGCGGATGGTGGGGTTGAGCGAGGCGGGGTTGGAGGATACAACGCTCACGTCCCTGCCCATTACTTCAACGTTTATAAGCTTGCAGCCGAGCGGGCCGTTTTCGTCCAGGATAAAGCCTTCGGGGCGGATGCCGACGTAAACTTCGCCGTCGTTAACGCCGTTCACGCTGAGCACGGCTTCTTCGCCGATATATACCTTGCCGCCCTTTACGGAGCCGTTGAAAACGTTTATGGGCGGGGTGCCGAGGAACTTGGCAACGAACAGATTGTCCGGATCGTCATAAACGGCCTGCGGCTTGCCAATCTGCTGCACAACGCCCGCCTTCATGACCACTATAAAGTCGGATATGCTCATGGCCTCGTCCTGGTCATGGGTAACGAAAACGGTGGTTATCTTGGTTTCGCGCTGTATGCGGCGTATTTCCTCGCGGGTTTGGAGCCTGAGCCTTGCGTCAAGGTTGGAGAGCGGCTCGTCAAGCAGCAGCACGCGCGGCATTTTGACCAGCGCGCGGGCTATTGCAACGCGCTGCTGCTGGCCGCCGGAAAGCTCGCTGGGCTTGCGGTCCATAAGCTCGTCTATCTGCACAAGCTTTGCGGTTTCATAGGCGCGCTTGAGCATTTCTTCCTTGCTCAGCTTGTCCGCCCCTTTAAGATTTTGCAGCGGGAAAAGTATGTTCTGCTTAACGGTAAGGTGCGGGTAAAGCGCATAGTTCTGGAACACAAGGCCAACGCCCCTGTTTTCCGGCGCAAGGCCGGTAACGTCGTCCTCGCCGAAGAATATCTGCCCCTTTGTGGGCTTCTGCAGGCCGCATATCATATAGAGCGTGGTGCTTTTGCCGCAGCCGGAAGGACCGAGCAGGCCTATCAGCTTCCCGTCGGGAATGGTAAAGCTGCAGTCGTTTACGGCTATTACCTCCTCGCCCGATTTCTTGTTGCGGCTGGGGAAAGCCTTGGTCACGTTGCGCAGTTCAACTTTCATCGTTTTCGTCCTCGATCCTTTTTAGTTTATTTTGTATATCTTGGTTTACCCTTGTTTATTGACCCCATCGTGCGCTGTCCGCTTCGGCGTATTCCCTGCGCCGTGCTTCGCGCTCCCGGGCGGAATCGAATATCATTTGACTTTCCATGTCTACCACCACGGTTTGCGCCAATATATCATGTATTGCGGAATTGGTGCGCGTTGCCGCGATAAGCACGATTTGCAGCAGCGCCAGCGCCGCAAGCATTATGAGCCCAACCGTGCCGAGACTGCCGAACAATATAAGGAATATTATCAGCAGCGGGGCCATTGTTTCGATTGTGTATTTGCCAAGCAGTGTGCGTATTAGCATGGCTATGGGCTTCACGCGCACGGAGTCGGTCCGCATTACGGCAAGGCCGAATATCTTTTTGCCAATGGTCTGCCCATTCTTCAGCCACAGTACGGGTATTGCGAACTCCAGCGCCATATACGCAAGCAATACCGAAAGCGACATTATTGCAAGCGAAAGCTGAATTATAATAGAAAACGCCCGGCTGACATCGGCATCATCGTTAAGCTTTGCATATGCATCAGCATAACGGAGCCGATCCTCTTCACCGAGCGCAAGATATTCTTCATCCGAAATATTAAAATCAATGCCATACAGCTGTTCGTATTCCGTATAGTATCGCTGTAAATTATCGTTATAATTATCGTAACCGAACGCGGCGGAAAGCAAAAGCGCGAACCCGGTTGCGAGTACGCTTAGCAGAATAACGTCCAACAGCCAGGCGGACGCACGCTTGAGCATGCTTGCTTTCTGCAAATCGAACATGGGCTTCCCTCCGTTTCCGCGGCGAAATGCCGCCGCTTTCGTTAAAACAGGCGCAGCATATACATGAGCCGCGCAATCATACATAATTGTACAATGTTTGATAAAAACATGCAACAACATTTGCTTTCGCTTTTACTTATATCGCGCGCGGAGCTGTTGACTTATCGGTGGGGATAGGGTAATATGCAAGCTGCACTAATAATTCGGGACGGTGAAAACACCTATGATAAAGTTGCTTATAAGCGACCTTGACGATACTTTATACGATTGGACGGGCTTTTTTGTGCCGGCCTTTTACGCCATGGCGGACGAGATAGCCCGTATGACGGGCATAGACGAAAAAAAGCTGCTGAATGAATACATGGCGGCGCATCAGCGGCTCGGCTCGGTTGAATATCCTTATGCAACGCTTGAGCTGCCAAGCATAAAGGCATACTATAACAATGCCACGGCGGAGGAGCTGAAGGCGGCGCTAAGGCCGGCGTTCAACGTGTTCAATTCCGTCAGGGAAAGCCATCTGCACCTGCTGCCGGGCGTGGAGGAAATGCTGCGCGCGCTGACGGAAATGGGCGTGACGCTCATAGCCTATACGGAATCCTCCCAAGAAAACGGGTTTTACAGGCTTATGAAGCTGGGGATAGAGCCGTATTTTAAGCATGTGTACACGTTTGAAAGCCAGTTCAAGAGCGCATACGCCGTGAGCGAAAAGGTACGCACGGTGCAGACAAAGAAGCCGGACGTTGCGGTAATTGAGCGCATATGCACGGGCGAGGGCTATGATAAGAGCGAAGTAATGTACCTGGGCGATAACCTTACGAAGGACATGTACATGGCCAAAATGGCCGGCGTTACGGCAGTATGGATGCACAGGAAGTGCGAAAACGAAGATTATAAGAACAAGCTGCTTGCCATAACAAGCTGGACGGCGGCCGAGTACGCGCGGGACGTGGAGCTGAGGCAATACATGCAGCAGCACGGCATAAGGCCGGATTATGAAATAAGCGATGCGCGGGAGCTGATAGCCATTGCGGCTAAATGATGCCGAGCGCCTTTAGCGCCTGAACCGATGTAAATTCGGGCATTATGAACTCAAGCTCTTCCGTTTCAAACGGCAATGCCGCGCCGACTGTGAGCGTTATAAGCTGCCGGTTGAGCAGGAGCCTGTCTAAGTTCATCAATATTGATTCCCTCAGCGCGGGCTGCTTTATGCGGTCCGCGTTTTGCAGTATGCCCTCAAGCGAGCCGAATTCGTTTATCAGCCGCGCCGCTGTTTTTTGACCTACGCGGGGCACGCCGCGGATATTGTCTGATGCGTCGCCGCAAAGGGCCTTCATGTCAGCATATTTGTCCGCGCCTATGCCGAACTTTTCCAATATATATTCTTCGCCGCAAAGTGCGGTATTTTTTCCGCGGTATCTAAGCACGCTCACATTGGTGGAGATAAGCTGAAAATAGTCGCTGTCGAACGACGAAATGACTATTTCGCTATCATTCGTTCGACTGAACACATATGCCGCTACAATGTCATCCGTTTCGCAGTCCGTGGTTTCGGTATGCTTTATACCCATGAAATCAAGCGCCAAGTATATGTCCGCCAGCTGGGAAAACGGCGTGTCGTCCTCCGCCATTTGGCTGTAATCCACGCGGTTGGCCTTATATGCGGGGTCAAGCGCGGCACGCGGGTTTTCATGCTCCCCATCGAACAGCACAACGGCGTGCGTGGGCCGCACCATGCGTATTATTTTTATAAGCGCGCCCACAAAGCCAATAGTTCCGTGCACGGGCCGTCCACTTTTGCCCACTATGCGCGCGGGCATACCATAGAACATTTGGAACAGCAGATTGCTCCCGTCAACAATAAGCAGCTTTTGCATGGCGGACTCCTTGTGGTAATTTAGCTTTCAAATATATCATGAAAATGAGATGAAGGCAATAATTTGCCTGCATATCGGCGCGGCAGCGCGGAATTACAAGGGAAAAGCTGATAAAATGCACCCCAAAGCCTCCCTGTCGAGGGAGGTGTCGAGCCGTAGGCGAGACTGAGGGAGTTAAATAAAGAACTATAAGCAACTTTATAATCCTTTTTGCCAGGGGGCCAGGGAAGATTTCGATTTCTCCCCTTAGGCCCCCTGGCGACCCCCGTAACCCCATTGAAACGATCGCTCCGCGAAGGGGTACGGCACTGTACGCCGTGTTTGTACCGCACCAAAAGGGCTCCCCGGCCGGGGAGCTGTCGAACGAAGTGGAACTGAGGGGCTGAGATAAGCCTTTGTTATACTTTTGCATTAAATAAAAACTCGCTCCCCTACTTTTGCAGGGGAGCGAATATTTTTCGAATTTTAGTTTTTTATCACGCGGCGGGGGTCACGCTGGTGATGTGGGGATTGACGCCCTCGTACCAATAGAGGAAGCCTTCCATGTCGATCTTGTCGCCGATGGAGAGGTTCTTCACGGCGTTGTAAACGTCGGTGGTGTTGTCGCACAGGTAGGATTCAACTGTGAAGGTGTAGGTGTTTTCGCCCAGGGTCACGTTGAAGTACAGGTCGTCGCCGTCCTGACCGGAGCCGTCATACTTGTAAAGGTAAGCCACATCGTTGCCTTTTTCATCCTGACCGGCGGCGGCAACGGTCATGCCCTTGAAGGACACGAACTCGTTCTGATGCTTGATAAGCTCATCGGTGCCAAGCATGGAGGTAACGTCAAGCGCCTCGGCCACGAAGCTGCCTTCTTCAAATTCAAAGGTGGCGTCGATTATTTCAACTTCGCCGCTCCACTCGGCCTTGTAGCCGGTCACCTTTATCTTGGTGCCCTTTTCCAGCTTGGCATAGTCCTCTTCGGAGCAGGCCATGTTGTAAAGGAAGTATGCGCCGTCCTTGTCCTGGGTATAAACGGTAGCCTTGTCTTCCCACCAGGACTGCTTGGCCTGGACGTAGGTTTCTATAACGACCTGGGAATCAAGCTCAGCCGCAATATACTCGGCATGGGTCATTACGCCTTCGCCCTTCACATCTGCATCGGGCTTATCGGCGGCATTGTTTGCGCAGGCGGCGAAGCCGGCCGCGAAGGTAACAACCAACAGGATAGCTAAGAACTTTTTCATTTTTGTTCTCCTTTTTATTTTATGACGCCCGTTTTCCGTTACCGGTAACGGGGGCCAATAAGATTATAAAACAAAACAATAATAAATCAATACAAAAACGCTAAATATAAACTTATCAATCCTTTTTGCGGCGTTTTTGCTTCGCCTTACCGTATGCGGCGTATGCAATAATAAGCGCCCACACCGCGCAGAGCCCCCAAATCAGCGCGCGGGAGGATGCGGGCAGCGGGCCAAGCTCCTCCTTGCCGCCCGCGGAGGCGGCGTTCGCATTGTCAAGGCGATAGAGCGAAATTACGTCGGCAAACAACTTTTGCATATATGCATCGTCTATCGTTTCCCTGCGGCGCACGGACTTTGCCGTGTTTTCAATAAGCTGGCCTGCCGCGTCGCGAAGTGATGCGGAGCCGTTGTAAACGGGCGTTGTGAACGTGTTATCCACGTTTTCAAGCAGCATATCGACTGCCTTCAGCTTAACCTCGTAATGCTCGGCGTCGTTGGCGTTGCTTGAAAGATAGGCCAAATAGTCCGCATTGCTCCTTGCCGTATCGGTAACGGGAACGTAGCCCTCGGTTTCGGAATAGGCTATCTGCACGCCGTCGGTGAGCAGATATTGGCAGAACAGCCACGATGCAAGCACCTCGCTGCTGTCCGCCTTGTTGAATACGCATACGCTCGGCCCCTGGGACATCATCTTCGGAGCATCGGGGTCAAGCTGGGGAACGGTGCGCACGGCGGTTTCAAAGCGCACCAGCTTATCCGCGCTTATGTCCGAAAGCGGGGCATCAGTGCCCATCCATGTTGAGCCGGCGGTGGAGTCTATCGCGAATATGCATTGCCCCGCGTTTAGAAAGTTCGCCGGATAGCCCGATATTTTGAACGTTGAAAACGCGCCGCTCTTTGTGTGCTCCGCAACGGTGTATAAAAGCTCCTTTGTTTGGTCGTTGAACATAAGGGCGTTGCCTTCGCCGTCTGAATACTCCGCGCCGCTTTGCCTGAGCAGGGTTATCATCATGTTATCTGTCGATTTATATATGAACGGTATCATAACCTTCTGGCCGTTCACTTTATATGTGCCGTCCGCGTTTTTCCCGGTCGCGGCCTCGGATACCTGCCATATAAAGTCCCAGGTAAGCGTATCGGGCAGGGTGAAGCCAAGCTTTTCAACATAATCCCTGTTTATATAGCATGCCTCGGTAGAGCGCATGAAGGGCAGCGCATAATAATGCTCCACTATGCGGCACTCCTCAAGGTATTTTGAAACGAGCTGCTCCGCTTTCGGCGTTGTGAACCTCAGCTCGCTTCCGCCAAGGCCGTAGCGGCTGTCCGCCATAAGCTCATCCAGCGG
>OHGW01000111.1_pt1 | contig 38106 bp, 29 predicted proteins | sample 1567821 | NCBI WGS metagenome assembly OHGW01 (sample SAMEA3879572, study PRJEB24766) | human gut metagenome | biome: human-associated habitat; feature: feces | place: USA | collected 1985/1987 | reverse complement strand
CCTTTGCGCCCTCCGGCAAGCTGTTCGTCGTCACGGGCATCAGTGTCGGCTTCGGGGTCGGTGTCGCGGGCGGGGCAGGCGTTGCGGCGAGCTCCGGCGGAACGGTCGGCAGCACCGGCGCACCCGTGCCGCCCTGCATCAGCACCATGCCGGGGTAGTAGAACGCAAGGATTTCGTCGAATTTCTTGCTGTACTGTCCCGCCATCCACTGCGCCCCGCGCTGGCTCATGCCCACGCCGTGCCCGTAACGCCGTGATTGCAGCAGGAACTGCCCATTCTCCTCCGTCACCGAAAAAATCTCGCTGCCGGAAATGTCCAGCGACAGCGCGGCGGTGTTCTGCCGATTCAGCGAAATCGTCACCGTCGCTTCCCCCGCCGGAAGTCCGTCAGCCGATTGTCCGGCGTCGGGGAGGGTGTCGGCACGGACGTCGCCGTCGCGGTCGGCACGGGGCTGGGCGTTGCCGTGGCTTCACCTAATTCCCATTCGTCGCCTTCCGCGGGCGCAACGTCGTAGGTCGCATCCCCTGCGGGCAGCGGAATCGCCGTTTCCTCCGGCAGGATGGACGCGAACGGCTTCTTGCCCGACCATTTCAGCGCCACCACAAGCTCCGTCATCCGGCGGCTCGGCGCGGCGAATGCGGGGGATGCCAGCGTGACGGCGGTGATTTCGTCAATGCGGAAATTCTCCTCGTCCGTGGAATACCCCTCTCGCGTCAGCACAGGCAGCATCTGCTCGTAAATCAGCGTCCGAAGCGTTTCCTTCACCGCGCCGTTTTTGCTGATTTTCATCGTGCGGACGATGCTCTGCGGGTTCTCCAAATCATACGGGTCATCGACCATTGCGTAGTAGCCATAGTCGCCGCTGCCCGACCACACATTTTCAACCAGCTCCGTCTGTCCGCCGTTGCTGGCGCTGTAAAAGCATTCCGCCAGCTTGCCGTTGTACATGCCGACAATCCCAGCCGTCTCCTGCACGGCACGGGCGGCGTTTTTGGTGGATGAATCAACGCCCTTGAACACTTGGTCGTTCGTCGTGTCCACCACGTCATAGGCGCGGGAGGCGTTCAGGTGGGACAGCGCATAAGTGCGCGCACAGACAGCCTGCGCCTTGAGCGCTTCGAGCGGGAATGAGTCGCTCATCTCATACGGCACGACGCCCAGCAGGTAATCCTCCACCGACAGCGACAGAATCGGCACGAGCGTCCCGTTCTCCACCGTCAGCATCAGCGAACCGGGATAGAGATTGCCGTTTTTCTCGAAGCGCAGCCCCGGCATTGCGCTGCCGGACTGATTCCGCCGGAACTCCGCACTCTTGCCCAGCCGCATACTCATGCCATCATAGAACAGATACAGCGCACCGGAGCGAATCTGCACCGTCACCTGCGCGTTTTCCGGCAGCGCCATCAAGTCCTCGCCGCCCACGCGCACCGTGTACGCTCCCGCGAGGGTCAAATCCGCGCGGTCGGTCAGCTGCAAACGGCGCAGCAGGACGCGCACCATAGGGGCAGCCTCTTCCGCCGACGCTTTTCCCGGCATCCCCGCCATCAGCAGCGTCCAGCACAGCACCAGGCACACCGCCCGAAGCAGTCGTTTCATGCACATACCTCCTGTTTGCGGCAGAATCCGAGTTTTTTCAGACCTTGCCTTATTAAAAAACGGATGACACGCATATGTTCATCCGCTTGGAAAATATTTATTCGTCGGAATTGGGAAAGTTTTGGAAGTCGCCCGAGGTTTCCGCCAGCATCGTCTGGAAAACCACATTCAGCCGCCCCAGATCCGGTGCAGCGGGATTCGGCAGCGCTTCCAGCACCTGCTCCGCATGGGCAAATTCCGCCAGCAGATACGCATCCAGTTCCGGAATCCGCGGCGCTGTTTCCTTTTCTCGCGCCTGTTTCTTCTGCGCCAGCAGGTCATCCACCACGCCGCGCATCGAATCCGGCAGCACCGCCGCGCACAGTTTGTCAAACGGCACAGGCGCGACCTTCCTGTACTGCTCCACATAGCGGAAGCACAGCAGCGGACGCAGCGCATACAGGTACTTTTTCAACCGCACCTGTTCGCCCTGCAAGAAATTTCGCCATGTGCTGTACGCCGACGCATACTGATGATGCAGATTCCGCTCCAGCGAAAAATACGCATCGGCACAGTCCGCAAAGTGCTGCCATGCCGCCGTCTGCGCATACACAATCGGGGAATGCAGCCATTCCAGCAGCGACGGATTCGACTTGCCCAGCAGCCCCAGTGCCTTCTTGACATCCCACCCGGAATAGTCCTGCACTTCGTCCAGCGGACCGTCGATATGGTCCGGCAGTGGGTCAATGCGCAGATAATCCTTTATTGTGCGAATGAACACATATCGCACGTCATAGTCGCTGTCCGGCGAGGCAAAACCCCATGCTCGGCTTCCCGATTCCACCGCATACAGAATTTTCACTTGATTCGCCGCTTCGATTTCGCGCAGCTTTTGGCGAATCGCATCCGCCTGATTCATGAGCTTTGCCCCTCCTTTCGCGCAGGAATTACTTTTCCTTCGCCATCGCCTGATATTCCCCCGGCGTCATCCCGGTGTACTTCTTGAATACCTGACAGAAGTAGCTCTTGTTCGGATACCCGCACGCCGCGCTGATTTCGCCCAGCGTCTGCGGTTCTTTGCTGGACAGCATCATCTGTGCCTTCTCCATCCGCGTCCGGGTCAGGAAGGTCGAGAAGTGCTGCCCCGTTTTTTCGTGGAACAGCCGGCAGAAGTACGCCGGCGTCAGCCCCAGCGAACGGCTCAAATTCGCCTGTGAGTACGGCAGCGAGCAGTCCGCCCGAATCGAGTCAATCACCTTCTCAATCGGCTTGGCGTTCCCCGGCTGCGGACACGCGCGCAGAGACGGCTGCAATGCATTCAGCCACGCCAATAGCGCCTGACGCGGGCGGCGCGTCATCTCGTTGAGATTCAGCCCCTCCGTCAGCGTCCGCAGGGACAATTCCGCGTGCTGGCTCCAAATCGCCTCAATCACCAGCGGCACGAACGCAAAGCACGTCACCGACAGATTCTGATCCTCCCGCAGCGCGCGCGATACATACCCGCCCAACACCGCGTACTGCCGCCGCTTGATGCATGTCTGCAATTCCTTCCGGTGCCGATGCGCCGCCGCGCCGTCCAGCGGCGAGACACGCGTCCACCAGTCGCTGATTTCCCGCATGGGCCTCAAGTGTTCCGCCCACGTCGCCGCGAGGTCAAATTCCTCCCCGATGAACATTGTGCCGTCCTGTTCCAGCGCGACGGACGCCTGTTCCATCAGCGCATGGGCGCACAGCCACAGCACCGGGTCGCGATGCGCCCGCGCGGGGAATCGCGTCAGCGCCAGCAGCACCGTCATCACGTCGCCATCCGCCGCGAAGCAAGCCGCGCTCACGCCGCACAGCGCCATCGCCTCCGGCACAATCGCCAGCGCCTCCTGCCGCTGCTCTTCCGTCAGCGGGACGTCCGCTTCCCAGCGAATCAGCCGCCACGCGTACACCGGAACCTCCACCGTGCTTTTCGGTGCGTCGCCGCCGCTCTGCATCATCGCGAGCATCGTCTGCGACAGCTGCTGCTCCTGTTCCTGCGTCATGAGAGGGTTCACCTGCTTTCTTGGGTGGAAATTTAATTGCAAAAAAGCGTCCCCGCGGGTGAATCCTTCAGCCCGCACGGAACGCTCCTATTTCCGCATTTTCTATTGTACGCCATTTTTCGCGATTTGGGAAGGGGTCAGCAAAAAAATTGTTGTCCCTTGTCAGTTTTGTACGAATTTCTGTGCCGTCATGCCCTGAAAGAAATCAACATCCGTCGGTACAATGCGGCACACACCGATTTTGTCCAGCGTAATCACGCGCAGCTGTTTCCCGGCGGACTTCTTGTCCAGTGTCATGGCGTTCAGCAAGTCCTTTTCGGGAATCGCCGGAAGCCGACGGGGCATTTCCAGCGCATCCAGCAGCCGATTCAGCCTCGCGCTCGTCCCCTGCTCCGTCATGCCCTTCTCTTCCGTCATCGCGGTAATAACGCGCATCCCCAGCGCAACCGCCTCACCGTGGCGCATCCCGGTGTAGTGCTGGCAGGTTTCGACCGCGTGGGCGATGGTATGCCCAAAGTTGAGCGTCATGCGCAGCCCGGTATCGCGCTCGTCCTGCGCCACAATGTTCGCCTTATACTGGATACAGTGCGTCAGGATTTCACCGATAACGCCCATGAGCGCAATCCGCCCGCCGCCCGCGTTTTCTTCCAGCAGCCGGAACAGCGCCTCGTCCCCAATGCACCCGTACTTAACGACTTCGCCCAGCCCGTCGCGCCAGAAATCATCCGTCAGCGTCCGCAGCGAATCCGGGTCTACCAGCACCAGTTCCGGCTGATAGAATGCGCCGACGAGGTTCTTCCCCTGCGGCAAATCGACTGCGACCTTCCCGCCGACAGAGGAATCAACCTGCGCCAGCAGCGTCGTCGGCAGCTGCACAAAATGCACGCCGCGCAAGTACGTCGCCGCCGCCAGCCCCGCCAAATCGCCAATCACCCCGCCGCCCAGCGCAACAATGGCATCCTTGCGCGTCAGATGATGTTCGCAGAGGAAGGCATACAGCGTTTCCAGCGATTTCAGGCACTTCGTCTGCTCGCCGTGCGGCAGGACGATGCTGCACACGCGCAGACCGACCTTTTCCATCGACGACACGACTTCTTCCATATACAGCGGCGCAACATGGTCATCGCTGACAACCGCGACCGCAATGTCGCCGAGGTTCTCGCGAATCATTTCGCCCGTTTTCGCCAGCAGGCCGCGTTCGATATGAATCGGATAGCTTCTTTCGCCCAGCGGTACGGTAATGGTCTGCATGAAAATCGCCTTCCTTATCATCTTAAAGCATCCATCATATCATCGAATATGATTCCCTGATTATTCCACCCGAATCATATTTTCCACCGTGCAGACCTCCGGGTCAAACTTCGCCAATGCCGCCCGAATCGCCTGTTCATTCGCCTCGTGCGTAATGATAATCAGCGGCACGCGGCTTCCCGCCAGCTCCGCCTTCTGCATCATCGTTGCAATCGACACCTGCTCGCTCGACAGCCACGTCGCAATCTTCGCCAGCGAACCCGGCTCGTCCTGAATCGACAAACGCAGGAAATACCGCGTTTTCCAGTCGTTCGTGAACACCAGCGACGCATCCGCATTTGCGCTGTTCACAAACGTCGGATGCACATGCACATCCACCGTCGCGGCATGGAGAATGTCGCCCACCACCGCGCTCGCCGTCGGCAAATCACCCGCGCCGCGACCCTGCAGCATCATTTCCTTGCAAGCGTGGCCGTGCAGATAGACGGCATTGAAGCTGCCGTTGACCTGCGATAGCGGATGGTCGTGCGCAATCAGCGTCGGATGCACGCGAACCTCGATGGTGCTCCCGCTGCGCTTGGCAATCGCCAGCAGTTTCAGCACATAGCCCATCTCGCGCGCATAGGCAATATCCACCGCCGTAATTTTCGTGATGCCTTCACGATAGACCTTGCTGAACGGTACGCGCGCGTGGAAGGCAAGGCTCGCCATAATAGAGAGCTTATAGGCCGCGTCCAGTCCCTCGACATCGGCGGATGGATTCGGTTCAGCCAGCCCCAGCTGCTGTGCATCGTGCAATACGGCTTCGTAGTCCTCGCCGTTTTCGTACATACGGGAAAGGATGTAGTTCGTCGTGCCATTGATGATGCCCATCAGAGAATCAATGCGGTTCGCTTGCAGGGGCTGCATGAGGGTGTTGATAATCGGAATTGCGCCGCAGACGCTCGCTTCGTAGTACAGACCGACATGGTTGCGCTGTGCAGCGGCTTGCAGGCGGTGCCAATTCAGGGCAATGGCGACTTTGTTCGCCGTGACAACGGTCTTGCCGTTTTCCAGCGCGCGGAGCATGTAGTCCGTCGCAGGTTGTTCGCCGCCCATGAATTCGACAACAATGCTGATTTCCGGGTCGTTCACCACGTCGTCCGCGTTCGTTGTCAGCAGTTCATGCGGCACACCGCAGGCGCGGGTTTTGTTCACATCGCGCACCAGCACCCGCTTGATGCGGATGGAGAGACTGTCGCGGTGAGCAATCTCGCGGGAAAAGCCTGTCAGCAGCGACCACACGCCCCCGCCAACATTGCCGCAGCCCAGAAATCCGATTACAACTTCCTTCATTTTGTCTGCTTCCTCCTGCTTTTATATGCCTTCTTTTCTCGCTTGATCAGCCCTTGTTCCGCTCGTAGATAAGCCGCAGTCCTTTCAGCGTCAGCAGCCCATCCAGCTTGTCAATGACCTTGCTTTCCTCGGCAATCATCACCGCCATGCCGCCCGTCGCGACGACGGTGGCTTCCTGCCCCAATTCCTGCTTAATTTTGCGGACGATGTTCTTCACCAAGCCGACATACCCATAATACATGCCGGATTGCAGGTTCGTCAGCGTCGTCCGCCCGATGACGTGCTCTGGCTTCGTCAGTTCAAAGCGCGGCAGTTTTGCCGTCCCGGTGACAAGGGCTTCGCTGGCGAGCTTCACGCCGGGGCAGATGCATCCGCCAAGGAACACGCCGCCCTCTCCGACCACGCCGAACGTCGTTGCCGTGCCGAAGTCGATGAAAATCGTCGGCGCGCCGTACTCCTCATACGCCGCCACTGCGTTCGCGATTCGGTCGCTGCCCAGTTCGCGCGGGTTCTCGTAGCGGATGTTGATGCCCGTTTTGATGCCCGGAACCACGAACAGCGGCGTCTGCCCGAAGTAGTTCTGGCACATGTGCTCAATGGTAAAATTGATAGTCGGCACGACGGAGGAAATCATGATACCCTCGACTTCTTCCGGGCGAACGCCGACATGCTGAAAGAGGTTCACCAGCACGATGCCGTATTCGTCGGACGACTTCTGGATGTTCGTGGACATCCGCCAGTAATAGCGCATTTCCTTGCCGTCAAAGAGGGCAGTTTTGATGTTGGTATTGCCAATGTCGAGGGTGAGGATCATCCTCCATACCTCCTTATAGAATCGCTGATGACCGACGTTTCAGCCATCAGCGGGAATCGTTCACTTGCCGTACAGACCAGCTCAATCGCGCGAGGGGGCAAAGCTCCCCTTGTTACGCCGTCTTCTTGTGCATTGCCTTGCGCAGCGCCAGCACAATCGGGGGTGTAATCAGCGCCGCAGCAACGGCTTCCAGCGGGCCAGCGCCGCCAGCGGTTGCGCCAATCGCCGTCAGCACCGCCGTATTGTCAATGCCGCAGATCATGTAGAAAATCAGCATCAAGCCGAGATACAAAATTGTGTTCGTCAGGCTGCCGCAGGCCGCCGCAACCGCCAGACCCGTCTTTTCCAGCTTATGCGCCATTGCCTTGTGGACGAAGTGAATCACCACCGGCACCATCAAACGCGGCAGGAAGGTCATCACAATCACCATCGGCAGCGACGCCCCCATCAGCGTGCCAACCAGCGTAGATGGACGAAGCAGCGCCGACACAAAGCTTGTTGCACCGAAGGTCAAGCCCAGCAGCACGCCGTATTTCAGCCCCATGAACAGCGTCCCGACCGCAACCGGAATCACCAGCAGCGTCACGTTGCAAAATCCCAGCGGAATCAGCCCCAGCGGTGTCTGTCCCATCAGGAAAATCAGCGCCATCAGCAGCGCCAGCGTCACGAGATTGACCAGATTGCCATTGCGAGTATTCATTTTTCCTCCGTTCGAGTCTCTTTTCGAGTACCCTACGATAATTATTTCCGCACCAGCTGCATTTTCGTCTGATACTTTCGCTCTCAGCGGCATCATTGGCGCGGATGCTCTCATTATACCGAAAAAAACGCCGCTTGTAAAGGTTGAAACAGTATTTGAACAGCGCATTATTGCAAGCTATTTATATGAAAGCAGTTCACCCTGCGCAGGCTTCCTTCTCCATACGCTCCGGATTGCTTTTTCCGCCGGATTCTGGTATGATACAGACAAATTCGCAGGAGAAGCCGCGCTGCTTTTCCCGTCAGGAGGAGGCAAGGAACATGAAATTGTTGATTTTAGGCGGCAGCGGGTTTGTCAGCGGACGGCTGGCGCAGATAGCGACAGCGCAGGGGCACGAGGTCTGGTGCGTTACACGCGGCAATCGCCCGATTCCCGAAGGCGTTCACGCGCTGACGTGCGACGCGCACGACCCGGCTGCCCTTCGCGCCGCGCTCGCCAGCGCGCAGCTGCAATGGGACGCCGCGCTGGACTGCATCTGCCGCGACGCGGCCTCCGCATCGGTCGATTTGTCGGTACTGCCCGCCTTCACGAATCGCCTGCTGGTGATTTCCACCGATTCCGTGTACCACCCTGCCTACAAGCGCGTTCCGCAGGACGAAACCGGCGTTTATCTGCACGACGGCGGCTACGGGAGCAACAAGCGGCAGATGGAGGAGGTTTTTCTGGACGCAGCGGCGCATTCGGAATCACCTTTCGCGTGGACAATTTTCCGTCCGGGGCATATTTTCGGCGCGGGTTCACAGGTCGGCTGTTTCCCGGAGCATTCCCGGCAGCCGGATCTGATTGCCCGCATGAAGCGTGGCGAACCGCTGCGGCTTGTAGGCGACGGCAAATTTCTGATTCACCCCATCTATGTGGATGACCTGTGCCGCGTCCTGCTGGAAAGCATCCCCGTCTCCACAGCCTTCAACGAGATTTTCTGCATCGGCGGACCGGATATTGTTTCCAACGCTGCCTATTACCTTTTGCTCGGAGAAATTTTGAACGTTCCCGTGACTATTGAAGAAATTCCGTTAGCCGGCTATCTGGAAGCGCATCCCCAATTCAGCGGGCATTTGTGCCATCGCGCGTATTCGCTGGAAAAGCTGCGCCGCACGGGGATTGCTTTGCCCGGCACCCCCCTGCGCGCAGGGCTGCAGAAGCAGGTCGAATGGCTCCTTTCTCTTGCGCGGTAAAGCCCCGAATCGGCGAATGTCTTTTTCGGCATTCGCCGATTCGTTTCGGGCATAAGAAAAAGAGCCGATTTTTCAATCAGCTCTTTGCGAGGTGCCATCCAGATTTGAACTGGAGAATGAAGGTTTTGCAGACCTTTGCCTTACCACTTGGCTATGGCACCATAATAAGAAATGGAGCGGTAGACGGGGCTCGGACCCGCGACCTCCACCTTGGCAAGGTGGCGCTCTACCAACTGAGCTACTACCGCATAATATGTGTGCCTTGGGGCGGAATCGAACCACCGACACGCAGATTTTCAGTCTGCTGCTCTACCGACTGAGCTACCAAGGCGAAAGATGGCGACCCGGAAGGGGCTCGAACCCTCGACCTCCAACGTGACAGGCTGGCGCTCTAACCAACTGAGCTACCGGGCCACCTGAGAAAGTAGGCCTTCAGGGACTCGAACCCGGGACCGACCGGATATAAGCCGGTTGCTCTAACCAACTGAGCTAAAGGCCCATACGGAAGGGAAAAGAAGAAGGATGACCCCGTCGGGATTCGAACCCGAGTAGCCGCCGTGAAAGGGCGGTGTCTTAGGCCACTTGACCACGGGGCCATATTTCCCATCCGAAGGAGAGTAGTAGCTGTCGGGGTGAAGGGATTTGAACCCCCGGCCCCATGCTCCCAAAGCACGTGCGCTACCGGACTGCGCTACACCCCGAAGCACCGTTCGCTCTCAGCGACAGGTGATACTATACCGCATTTCTCTCAGAATGTCAACACATTTTTTGCAAAAAAATCTATATAGGCTGTTTGGGTGGTCAAAAATGCTTATATATGGTATAATTTTCGGGTTCAAAAAAGTTTGAGGAGACATTATTGTGAAAGAATTGACCATATATACCGACGGCGCGTGCTCCGGCAATCCCGGCCCCGGAGGCTGGGGGGCCGTATTAATATACGGATCCTTCAGGAAGGAACTGAGCGGCGCCTGTGCTGACACCACAAACAACCGCATGGAGCTCACGGCCGCCATCGAGGCGCTGAATGCACTAAAGGAGTCCTGCAAGGTTGACCTGTATACAGACAGCGCGTATCTTTGCCGTTCCTTCAATGAAGCATGGCTTGACCGCTGGATAGCCAACGGCTGGAAAACCGCCGCAGGAAAACCGGTTGAAAATCAGGATCTTTGGCAGACGCTTATAGATTTGACAAGCACGCACAAAGTCAGATTTATTAAGGTTAAAGGTCACAGCGACAACGAAAACAACAACCGCTGCGATAAGCTTGCACGGGACGCTATAAAGTCGCTCAGCACAAAATAAGCTTCTGCTTGCAAAATAGGACTTGATTTCTACACAACTATTCGTTAAACTTGTGTTTAGCGAATAGTTGCTAATTGGAAGGAGATGGGTTCCCTATGGCGAACCAAACATTTGATTCGGCTCAATATAAAGAATACATGGCTCAGCTCAAGCGCATGATCAGCGAGCTGCCGCCGTTCTGCGCGGAGTTTTTCCGCGGCATAGAAAACGAAACGCTCATACGCACGCGCGTGGCATACGCGGGCGACTTAAAGAATTTCTTTGGCTTTCTTATAAAGGAAAACGAGAATTTCAAGAGGGATAATATTCGCTCCCTTACCCTTTCGGACATTGACAGGGTGAGCGTTACGGATGTTGAGATATATTTAAGCTATGTCACCATGTACGTTGACGATGATGAGCGCGAAAAGGTGAATCAGGATCGCGCGAAGGCAAGAAAACTTTCAAGCATCCGCGCCCTGTATAAATATTTCTATAAAAAAGAAAAGCTTACGCACAACGCGCCGTCTCTCGTTGACCTGCCCACGATACGTGATAGGGCCATAATACGCCTTGAGCCGAACGAAGTAGCAGACCTGCTTGACGTTGTGCAAAACGGCGACGGATTAACTGATAAGCAAAAAGCATACCATAAAAAGACGCAGGCACGCGATTTGGCCATTCTCACCCTGTTCCTCGGTACAGGCATACGTATAAGCGAACTGGTGGGCATAGATATGGACGACATAAACTTTACTTCAAACGAGTTTTCCATCGTGCGCAAAGGCGGCAAGCAGGACATATTGGTGTTCGGCGACGAAGCGCGTAAAGCGCTGCTGCAATATATGCTTGAGCGCGAACGCATACAGGCTGCCCCAGGGCATGAGGACGCGCTGTTCCTTTCGCTGCAAAAAACGCGGCTCACCGTCCGCGCAGTTGAAAACCTGGTTGAAAAATACGCAAAAATCGCCGTTCCGCTGAAAAAGATATCCCCGCATAAGCTTAGGAGCACATACGGTACGAATCTTTACAGGGAAACCGGCGACATATATCTGGTGGCCGATGTTTTGGGCCATAAGGACGTTAACACCACGCGCAAGCATTACGCCGCAGTATCGGAAGACAGGCGCAGGCTTGCCGCAAAGGTAATAAAACTTAGGGACGATTAACCGCGCCTTTGCACATGGGAAACATGCGCCCGCCTTTGGCGCACGCCGCGGTAGCCTATCGGTTCAATCAACTCCTCCTCTACCGCTTCGGCTTCGCCTTCGCGTTCAGCTTCCTCCGCAAGGCGAAGCTTTTCTTCCCACTCCGCCATAAGTTCAGGGGCTATATCCAGCTGCTCTATAGGTTCGCTTATATCGTCCTCGTCATCGCCCGGCGTGAATACCCGTATCGATTCCGGGTCAAAATCGGCAAGTATTTCCGTATAATCCGCGCCGTTTTTATTCACGCATTTCATGCAATTATCGCATATCTTATTCGGGTCTAAATCGCACATATCCCCTTCCGGGGTTCTGTAAGGTTGCTTTGCATTCATAACGTACTCCGTTTCTTTGCGTTCTTTCAGAACAAAGGTTTGCATTGACTGCCGGCATGTGCTATAATCAATCAACGCGATACTATAATACCACAAACCAAGGAGGTTAACCATGCGTAAATCCGGCGAAACGCAAAAAGCAGTATATAATTATATAAAGGAGTTCATAGCAATCAACTCCTATCCTCCTACCGTTCGCGAAATAGGCGCGGCACTTGGGCTGAGATCCACGTCCACCGTGCATATGCATATAAGCAATCTGGCCGAGAAGGGGCTTATAATATGCAATCCGTCAAAGCAGCGCAGCATAACGCTGCCTGAGGGTACAAATGACCGCGCCGTAAACACGCACATGCAATCCGTGCCGCTGGTCGGCAATGTAGCTGCGGGCATACCCATCCTTGCCGTGGATAACATCCAGGAATACTATGTCATGCCCAAGCACCTCCTTAAAGGTGCAAACGATACTGAAGTATTCATGCTTAGGGTTCAGGGCCAAAGCATGATAGAAGCCGGAATAAACGACGGCGATATTATAATAATCCACCGCGGCATGTCCGTTGAGTCCGGCGAAATAGGCGTTGTGCGCGTATCCGGCGAATCAGCAACGCTAAAGCGCGTATTCTATGAAAATGGCAATAAAATAAGGCTGCAGCCCGAAAACAGCAGCATGCAGCCCATTATAGTAGATATAAACGATGTTGAAATAGTCGGCAAGCTCATCGGCCTTTACCGTGAATATTAAAGCTTCGCTATGCCTTTCTTTATAAGATCCGTCAGCACAAGCATAGCTGCAAGCGAACAATGTTCATATGTCAACCCGCCCTGCACATACGCCGTGTAGGGCTTTCTTATAGGCGCATCCGCGCTGAGCTCTATGGAAGATCCCTGCACAAACGCACCCGCGGCCATTATCACCTGCGATGTATAGCCGGGCATATCCCACGGTTCCGGCACGGCAGCCGAATCGACCGGAGACGCACTTTGTATGCTTCGGCAGAATGATATTAGCCCCTCTGCTTCCTCAAAGCGCACGGCCTGCACTATGTCCGATCGTTTTGCATTGGACGAGGGCATTGTTTCCATGCCAAGCATTTCAAATATGCGCGCAAACAACGCCGCGCCCTTCAAAGCCTGCGCTGTTGTATGCGGCGCCATATACAGCCCCTGATAGAACGGACGATAACTCGCCGCGTAGGAGCCCACCTCCCGCCCCATTCCGGGCACCGTGAGCAGGTTTTCTATCCGCTGAATATATTTCGCCTTGCCTGCTATATAACCGCCTGTAGGCGCTATTCCGCCGCCCGGATTCTTTATAAGCGAACCTGCAATTATATCCGCACCGGCGCACAGCGGCTCCACAACGTCAGTAAATTCGCCGTAGCAGTTATCCACAAATATAGCTATATTTGGAAATCTTTCCTTTACCGCCCTGAACAGCGGCACCATATGCTCATTCACCAGAAGCGAATCGCGCCACGCATAGCCGCGCGAACGCTGAACATACAGCACGGCGGCGTTCTTTTGCGCCACCATATTCAGCACGCCGTCTATGTTTATGCTGCCGTCATCATTAAGGTCAACATAATCAAACGAAACCCCTTGCTTTTTGAGCGAATGCGGATGGTCACCGCTCAGTCCTATCGCGTTTTCAAGCGTATCATACGGCTTTCCTGATGCAGCAACAACAGCATCTCCCATTTGGCACAAACCGGACAACGCAAGATACAGCGCATGCGTTCCGGAGGTGAGCTGCGGCCGCACCAATGCATCCTCCGCAAACAGTGCATGTGCAAACAGCCTGTCCAGCGTATCCCTGCCCGCATCATCGTAACCATAGCCGGTCGTTGGAGCAAAATGCCTAAGGCCAACGTTCTCTTTCCTGAATCCGGCCAATACTCGGGCAAGGTTCACTTCCGCATTTGCATCTATCCTTTCAAAAACAGGTTTTATGCTGTTTTCGGCCGAACGGACGAAATCGTATGCCTGCTTTGATATTCCCAATTCGCGCATTATCGCACCATTGCCTTCATTCGTCATTTTGCTGTTAGTTGCTCCTTCCTTGCTGCGTTCTGTTCTATTGTTATGGTCGATACGGCATGCTTATATATAAGCCGCTGCACTCCCCCGTCATCCTCAACCAGAATGGCATAATTATCAAAACTGATAACCTTAAGATGGTTAAATTGGTATCCGTTTATAACATGTATGCTGACAGGAAGCTTTTCCTTCCGTATTTGGTTAAGGAATTCATCCTGCAAATTGCCGCGTGTATCAGCCATTTTGCTCCTCCTGTGTCAAAAAATGCTCCGCTATCGCCTTGCCCAGTTCCTCCGCGCAGCCGTATTCCGTTGCATCGAACCAACGTATGCGTTCCTCCCTGCGGAACCATGTAAGCTGCCGCTTAGCAAAGCGGCGCGTTTCGCGCTTTATTGTCTCCTTCGCTTCGTCAAGCGTGCATTCGCCCATTATGTATTCGATCGTTTCCTTATATCCAAGCCCCTGCATTGCCGGCAAATCCCGCGTACAGCCGCGCGAAAGCAAATCGCGAACTTCATCCACAAGTCCCGCGTTAAACATATCGTCCACGCGCTTTTCTATTCTTGCATACAGCATATCCCGCGGCATGGTTATGCCCGCCATTACCGGCGTAAACTCGAGCGCATCATCGTTGCGATAGTTAAAGCCCTCTCCTTGCTCAGATGCTTTCTTGCCGCTTTTTATGCATATTTCAAGCGCCCTCACTATACGCTTTGTGTCGTTCGGGTGCAGACGCTCGGCTGTTTTTGCATCCAGCTCCGCAAGCATTTTATGCAACGCGCCCTTTTCAGCCTGCTCTTTTTCCATAAGTTCCGCCCGCAATTCATCATCCGGCGCAATTTGTGAAAAAGTGAGCGGGTATGTGAGCGCGTTTATATATAAGCCCGTACCGCCCACAACAAGCGGCCTTTTTCCTTTTGCAATTATCCAGTTTGCCGCCTCTATCGCCCCGTCGCGGAATCGTGACACGGTAAAGCGCGGCTCATCGGGTTCTATGCAGTCCATCATGTGGTGAACTATGCCGCGGCGTTCTTCCTCCGTCGGCTTTGCCGAACCTATGTCCAGCTTTTTATATAGCTGTATTGCGTCAGCGGATATTATCTCCGCATTCATCAGCCGTGCGGCCGATACCGATGTGGCTGTTTTTCCGCTGGCGGTAGGTCCGGTGATTATAAACAGTTTATGCTTCATCATACTATCCGTTTGAATAGCTTTTCAAATTCTGTTTTCGTCATGCGCGCCATCACCGGGCGGCCGTGCGGGCAGGTAAGCGGCACGCCTTCCTTATCGTATTGATCAAGCAGCGCCCTTATTTCCGTTTCGCTTATTCTCTCCCCCGCCTTTATTGCGGATTTGCACGCCCGCGTTATAAGCGCGCCGCGCTTCATATCAATAGTCGTAAGCTTATTCTTTGCGTCAAACAGCGCTATTGCATCCGTAAGAAAGCGTTTTATATCCGTTTTCCCCATAATTACAGGCACTGCGCGCACACTCACGCTCATAGCTCCGAATTCCTCTATATCAAATCCTATCTCGCTGAACCGGTCTATATTATCCATAAGCAGCGCAAACTCAACCGGCGTAAGCTTTATTATCTCCGGTGTTAAAAGCTGCTGGGAATCGGCAGGAATATCCCTTTCAATTATTCTTTCGTACAGCCTGCGCTCATGCATGGCATGCTGATCGATAAATATAACCTCGTCATCATGCTGTACTATCCAATAGCAGCTGAAAAGCTGGCCTATTATTTCATATTGAGTAAAGTCCACCCTCTGCTGCACCGGCGTTATTTTGGGTATTTCCACCTTAGGCTGCGGTATATATGCTTCCTCCTGCTTTGCCGGCTGAGGGGCTGTTTTTTCATCCGCCTCTATGTACGCCGTCTCCTCTGCCTTCCTTATTTCCTGCCAAACAGGAGGTATTATAGGCGTACCGGCCGTCCTATCATCAACGTATTCGCTGTGCGCCGTTTTAGCCGATTCTTTATCATGCATGGCATATGCAGGCGCAGTATCATGCTTGGGAATAAATGCTTCCGCCGGAAGTGCGCTAAGTTCGATGCGGCTTTCGTCCCTTTGGCTGAACGCCATATGGGCAACTCGTTTCATGGTATCATCCTTGGCGGCAGCACTTGGCATTTCGTTTTGAACATATACTATTTTCTTTATCTCAGGCGCGTTAAAATCAAGCGTCAAATCTTCCTCTGTCTGCTCCAGCGCCTTACGGCATTGAGTAACGAACGGCCCCATTATCCTGTCCTCGTGCCTGAAGCGTACCTCCAGCTTATTCGGATGAACGTTTACGTCTATCTCTTCGGGCAATATTCCTATATGCAGCACTGCAAACGGGAAGCGGCCCTGCATAAGACGCGTATCATACGCCCGCTGCAGCGCATAGGAAAGCTTCTGGGAACGTATATAGCGGCAGTTTACATAGAACGACTGTGCCGTGCGCGCCGCGCGGCCTATCTGCTCCGTACCAATGAACCCTACAAGGTTGAAATACCCGTCATCATAGTATATTTCCCTAAGGTTCGGCAGAATGTCGTTACCGTAAACGCAGGCTATGGCGCTGTCCAGTTCGCCGTCGCCTTCGCTGTGGAACACCGTTCTGCCGGACTGTATCAGCTTTATTTTTATATCAGGCCGCGCCATTATCATGCGGGAAACATAGTCGCTTATATGTGCCGATTCCGCCCGCGCGCTCTTTATAAATTTAAGCCTTGCGGGAACATTATAGAAAAGATCTTCACATTCTATCGTTGTTCCGTCAGGCACGCCCGCTTCGTGGTTTTCTATTATGTCCCCTCCGCTTATGCGCAGCAGTACGCCGTTTGCCGCGTCTTTCTGCTTCGTGCGCATGGTGACCTTGGATACAGCCGCAATGCTCGGCAAAGCCTCCCCGCGGAAGCCCAGCGTGTTTATTGAAAATAAATCGTCCGTTGTGGCGATCTTACTCGTAGCATGCGGCAAAAAGGCGGTTGCAACATCGTCCGCGTTTATGCCGATGCCGTTATCGCTCACGCGGATAGATTCAAGCCCGCCGCCTTTTGTTTCTATCGTCACGGCGGTTGCGCCCGCATCTATCGCGTTTTCAAGCAATTCTTTTACGACCGAGGCCGGCCTTTCCACGACCTCGCCCGCAGCTATGCGGTTCGCCGTATAGCTATCCAGCACATGGATACGGCTCATTTTTTTCCCTTTCTGAGCTTTGCTCTCATTTGTAAATCGTATAATGCGTTCATGGCGTCCATAGGCGTCATTGTATCAAGCTGCATATCGCTCAGCGTGCCTATTATATCATCCGCTGCGCATGAGCCGAAAAGCGACATCTGCTGATCCTCACCGCCGCTCAATACCGGCTCTATATCGTGATTTATGTCCGCCGCTTCAAGCTGTTTCAGCAGCTCTTTAGCCCTTGCTATAACATCGTCAGGCAGCCCCGCAAGCCGCGCCACCTGCACGCCGAAGCTTCTGTCCGCCCCTCCGCGTACGATGCGCCGAAGGAATATTATGTCGTCCCCAACTTCCTTTACCGTTATGCGGTAATTCTTTATGCCCGGCAGTTTGCCCTCAAGCTCCGTCAGCTCATGGTAATGCGTTGCAAACAGCGCCTTTGCGCCGCAGCGCGCAGGGTCGGCAATATATTCAAGCACAGCCCATGCTATGCTCAGCCCGTCAAACGTGCTTGTGCCGCGGCCTATTTCGTCCAATATAAGCAGGCTGCGGCTGGTAGCATTATTCAGTATGCCTGCAACCTCGCTCATTTCAACCATAAACGTGCTTTGCCCGCCGGAAAGATTATCCGATGCTCCTATGCGGGTAAATATTCTGTCCACTATGGTTATTGCGGCCTTTTTTGCCGGCACGAACGAGCCTATGTGTGCCATCAGCGTTATTATAGCAACCTGCCTTAAATATGTGCTTTTACCGGCCATATTTGGGCCGGTGATTATAAGCAGGCGGTTATCCTTCTGGTCAAGCTGCACGTTATTTGGCACAAACGCGCCCTTCATTCCGCTTTCAACGACCGGATGGCGGCCTTCAACTATGTTTATTGCGCCGTTCAGCTGCATTTTTGGCCTGCAATAGTTGTTTTCGAAAGCAACATGCGCAAGCGAGCAATAGAAGTCCAGCTCCGCTATCAACGCCGAATCGCTTTGCAGCCGGTCTATGCAGCCCAACAGAGTTTCCCTTATTTCCGTAAACAGCTTGTATTCAAGGCTGATAAGGTTGCTTTCTGCGCCCGTTATCTTCTCTTCCAATTCTTTCAGTTCTTCGGTAACATAGCGCTCCGAATTAGCAAGCGTTTGCTTTCTTATATAGCCATACGGCACCAAATGCTGATACGCCTTAGTAACTTCAATATAATAACCGAATACTCTGTTATATCCAACTCTCAGATTTTTTATACCCGTGGCAGCGCGTTCACGCGCTTCTACAGCGGCCATCATGCCCTTGCCGTTTGTGGCGGCCTCTCTAAGTTCGTCCACTTCGCTGTTGTATCCGGCGCGTATAACGCCGCCATCCTTCACTCCTATGGGGGGATCGTCCACTATCGCGTCCCTCAGCAGCGCGCATATGTCCTCCATCGCGTCAAGATTTTTTGCTATGCGGCAGAATGCTTCAGACTCAAGTGAGTGCGCCTTTTCTATCACGGCGGGCAGTTTTTCAAGCGATACTCTAAGCGATACGCAGTCACGCCCATTCACGCTGCCGTAGGCTATGCGGCTGCATAGCCGCTCAATATCGTATATATTGTCAAGCAGACTAGATAATTCCTCGCGTTCCGCCCGCTTGTTCACAAGTTCGTCAACGGCGTTCAAACGCTCGTTTATGGCATCTATGCTTTGCAGCGGCTGCTCTATCGCCGCGCGCAGAAACCTTGCGCCCATGGAAGTGGACGTTTTATCAAGGTGATATAGCAGCGTGCTTTTCTTCCCGCTGTCCGTATGCAGCGGTTTTGTCAGTTCCAGATTTCGCCTTGTGGACGCATCAAGCCCCAAATACAGGCTCCTTTGCAGCACTGTAAGCTTTTTTATGTGCTCAAGGCTGTTCTTCTGCGTCTGCTCAAGGTAGCTTATAAGCGCGCCGGCGGCGCACACAGCGTTTTTGAGCGCGTCGCACCCAAGCGTTTGCAGCGACGTCGCACGGAAATGCATAAGCACTTTCGCTTCCGCGCGTGTGGGTTCAAAATCACGCGAATCGGCGCAGGTCACCGCGCAGCTAAGCTGCAAAGACTTTGCCATATCTTCCCTAAGGAAGTATGCTTCATTGGCTATCGCCTCGCGCGGGGCTATCCTTGCAAGTTCGTTCACAAGGTCGTCCATCTTATCCGCAATCGATATCTCGCTCACGGTAAAGCTGCCCGTTGAAACGTCGCAGCAGGCAAGTCCGACCTCGTCAGAAGAAGCATACATGGCGATTATGTAGTTATTCGCACGCTCGTCCAGCATATTTTCTTCTATTACCGTACCAGCGGTATATACCCTTACAACATCCCGTTCAACAAGTCCCTTTGAAAGCGCGGGGTCAGTAAGCTGTTCGCACAGCGCAACCTTATAGCCGTTTTCGATAAGCTTTGCAATATATGAATCCACCGCGTGGAACGGCACGCCGCACATCGGCGCGCGTGTTTCAAGGCCGCAATCCCGCCCCGTAAGCGCTATATCAAGCACCTTGGATGCGGTTACCGCGTCCTCAAAGAACATTTCATAAAAATCACCAAGCCTGAAGAACAGCAAACAATCGCTGTATTTTTCCTTCAGCGCAAGGTATTGGCTCATCATGGGCGTAAGGCCTGCTGGCATAGTGTTTCCCCTTTGTTGTTAGTACGCTTTAGTTCGATTCTTAGTGGCAGCCGGAGCAATTTGCGCAGCAGCCGCTGCATCCTCCGCATCCGCCTTCGTCATCTTCACCGCCATCGGTTTCTTCAGCCCTGTTCTCCGCGCCTATGCACATGCCTATTATTGCGTTCACGCGCTTCATAAGCTGCTGAAACTCTGCCTGTGCTTCAAGCATGGCGCGGAATGTTTCGTTGGCTATCAGTTCATCATGCAGCCTCTCTATATCGCGGGACATCTGCTGTATTTCGGCCTGATTATCGCCGTCCATCGTGAGCAGCCGTGCTATTGATTCCTGCATGGCGTTATATTCGTTCAGTTCATCCATCAGCTGCGTATCCGCCTCCATGGCCTCTCGCGTGCGGGTCATGTTTATAAATTCGTCGGATTCGCTCAGCGCAATGCCAAGTTCTCTTGCTTTTTCAAGTATCATGTTATTTCCTTTCAATATCTTATGTTATTATATCAGTTCCCCGACAAGGGAGTTTTTCGTTATTTCAGTTATTCTCACGCGGCGCAGTGAGCCTATCATGCTTTCATCGCCCTTGAAGTATACCATCTTAAAACACGGAAGCTTACCGTAGGCCATTGGTTCGCCGCGGTGGTCGCAGCCTTCAACAAGCACTTCGCCTTCCTGCCCGATATACTTTTCGCTGCCCGCTTTAAGCCCCTTCGCAACGGTGTCATTGAGCCGCTTCAATCGCTCTTTCTTCACCTCTTCGCTTATTTGCTCATCCATAGTGGCGGCCTTTGTTCCGGTGCGCGGGGAGTATTTGAATGTATACGCAGCGCTGTATCCTATTTTTTCAACCATGTCGAGAGTCGCTTCAAAATCCTCCTCCGTTTCTCCAGGGAAGCCGACTATTATGTCCGTTGTCAGCTCAACCCCCGGGACTGCGGCCTTCAGCTTGTCCACAACCGTAAAATACCGTTCACGGTCATAATGGCGGTTCATAAGCTTCAGTATTCTGTCGCTTCCGGACTGCACGGGAAGATGTATATGCGGGCAGACCTTCTCTTCTTCCGCCATGGCGGCTATCAATCCATCAGACAGATCCTTTGGGTGCGAGGTCATAAAACGCACGCGCTCGATTCCGTCAACCTTGCATACTGCTCTGAGCAGCGCAGGAAAATCCGCATTATCATCTTCGCTGTAATAGGAGTTAACGTTCTGCCCAAGCAGCGTTATCTCCTTCACGCCGTTCGCCGCAAGATCTTTTACCTCGTTAACTATACTTTCAACGCTCCTTGACCTTTCGCGCCCGCGAACGTACGGCACTATGCAATACGAGCAGAAGTTATTGCAGCCATACATTATGGTAACGAATTGGGATACGCTGTCTATACGCTTAACCGGCAACCCTTCGGCTATTTCGCCGTCCATCTGGCGCACAAGCTCTATGCGTTCGCCGTTGAGCACCTTTTCAAGCAGATTCGGCAGCATATGCAGCTCATTCGTGCCAAACACCATGTCAAGGTACGGAAAACGCTTGAACAGCTTGTCCGCAACTTCTTTTTGCTGCATCATGCAGCCGCACACGCCTATTATCAGCGAAGGGTTTTCGTCCTTCACCTTTTTAAGCGCGCCTATGTTGCCGAACACCTTCTTTTCCGCGTGATCCCTTACGCAGCATGTATTGAAAAATATAATGTTAGCCGCAGCCTTATCCGCTGCCGGAACATAGCCGCAGCGTTCAAGTATGCCCGCTATTTTTTCCGAGTCATGCTCGTTCATCTGGCAGCCATACGTCTCTATATAATAGGTAGGCTTACGCCCGTCCAGGTTGTTATTTATCCTTTCCGCCGCTAAGCGTGCGCTTTCCAGCTCACCCTGCGGCACAGCAGTATCTTTCCTCATACGCATCCTTTCTTATATACATAAATACAGACACTATATTATATCCCTAACCCATATGTTTTAGCAACACTTGAACAAACGCCACGCCTATGGTATCATAGTTTATATTGAAAAAATCGCTATAAATTTTTAGGAGGTTATACCTAATGAGCGGATATAGTATGGATAAAATAGTTGCGCTTTGCAAAAATCGCGGCTTTGTTTTCGCCGGCTCCGAACTTTACGGCGGCCTTGCAAACGCGTGGGATTATGGCCCTCTGGGCGTGGAGATGAAAAACAACGTAAAAAAAGCATGGTGGCGCAAATTTGTGCAGGAATGCGAATACAATGTCGGTCTCGACTCCGCCATACTGATGAACCCGGATGTTTGGGTAGCCAGCGGACACGTTGTGAACTTCAACGACCCGCTTATGGACTGCAAGAGCTGCAAAGCCCGTTTCCGTGCGGACAAGCTTATTGAAGAATATGCCGAAAAGCACGGCCTTGAGGACGTACATCCCGACGGATGGACACATGAGCAGATGTCCGCATACATTGCCGAAAAAGGCATAGTATGCCCCGAATGCGGAAAGAGCGAGTTCACACCTATCCGCAAGTTTAACATGATGTTCAAAACATTCCAGGGCGTTAACGAGGACACTGCCAGCCAGATATATCTGCGTCCCGAAACCGCGCAGGGCATATTCGTAAACTTCAAGAACGTGCAGCGCACCACTCGCCGCAAGATACCTTTCGGTATAGGCCAGATCGGTAAGTCCTTCCGCAATGAGATAACCCCGGGCAACTTCATATTCCGTACCCGCGAGTTTGAGCAGATGGAGCTTGAATTCTTCTGCGCGCCCGGCACCGAGCTTGACTGGTACCAGTATTGGAAGGAATACTGCAAGAACTTCGTGCTGTCCCTTGGCATACACGAGGAAAATATGCGCCTGAGGGAGCATGAGAAGGCCGAGCTTTCGCATTACTCCAACGGCACCACCGATATAGAATACAAGTTCCCGTTCGGCTGGGGCGAGCTTTGGGGCGTTGCGAGCCGCACCAATTTCGACCTGAGCGCACATGCCAAGCAGTCCGGTCAGGATCTTACCTATACCGATCCTTTCACCAACGAAAAGTATGTGCCTTATGTCATCGAGCCTTCCGTCGGTGTAGAAAGAATGCTGCTGATGCTCCTGTGCGACGCTTACGATGAAGAAACGCTTGAAAACGGCGACGTGAGGAACATTCTGCATCTGCATCCCGCCATCGCTCCTTATAAAGCCGCAGTTCTGCCGCTGCAGAAGAACAAGCTGGGCGACAAGGCGCGCGAGATTTACAACATGCTTTCCAAGAAGTTCATGGTAGATTACGATGATTCCGGCGCCATCGGCAAGCGTTATCGCCGCCATGACGAAATCGGCACGCCCATGTGCATAACGGTTGACTTCGATACCCTTGAGGACAATACCGTTACCGTGCGCGACCGCGACACCATGGAGCAGATCCGCATGCCCATCGATCAGCTTATAGCGCATATCGAGCAGGAATGTGACTTTTAATCATTAAATACACAAAATAAGCTTGCCCAAAAGGGTAAGCTTATTTTTATTTATATCCCCGCGCGCTGGCCCTCCGGTCCAACAGAAGCCATGGCGCGGGAATATAGGCGATATTTATTTTTGCATCAGTCCGCCCACAAGCAGCATATATTCGGGCATATGCCCTTCCCTGCCCCAAAGCAGCCTTTCGTTAAAATATAGCTCCAGCGTTTTTTCAACGTCCCCGCCAAGGGACTCTATGGAATATCTGAGCTTGTCGGGCTTTATGCACGGCACACCGTTTGCCCGCGCGCACGTTGCGCATTCGTCGCAGCAGCCCGCGGCAAGCATAAGGCTACCCGGCGTGCTCTGTTCCCGTTCCATAAGCTCGATAAAAAACTTCCTGCGTTCCTTATTCCATATTTCAAAATATTGCGCCGTAAGCCCATATGCATCGAATGTTTTTTCCGTAAGCTCCTTTGGGAAGGATATCTTCCTTGCGTACAGCGTCAGCTTAGAATAATCACGCCAAATCTTAACGGGGTCAAAGCCGAATGGCGGGCATGACCAAAGCTTGGCATAGTTTTTACAGCCTTGGCATCCCTTTATTATGCGCGGCACATCAACGCAATCCTTTATATACTGCGTCATATCAACCTGTGCATGCATATCGTTAAACATTAACTCCATTTCGGCTTATCTCCCGTTTTTGTTTATATTATACCCTCTTTTTGCGCCTGAGTGCAACCAGCATAACCGCGCCGGCAATAAGCATGGCTATGGGCAGCATACTCTCTTCGCCGCCTGTAACGGGCATTTGAGCCGTGGGCGGAGTAGGCACATTTGAGCCCGGGCCGAATACGCTTCCTCCGGGCCAGTCGGGCTTATAGTCGGGCTTGGGAGGCTCGGCCAGCTTAGCCTTGCTCTTAACGGCTATCAGTGCGCCGGAGTCGTTCTTATAATAGAGCGTGCCTTCACTGTCTGCGCAGATGGTGCTTATGCAAAAATTCTGATATGTCTCTGGCACATACAGGTTGCCGTTGTTCGCGCTGGGTTCGGTCTGGCCCGCGCTGTCCTCTATTATGTATATTCCGCCGGGGTTGTTGTTGTAAGTGGTATACACATACACCTTGCCGGTGCTGTTTTCAAACGCGGTGCTTACCAGCGGGCCTGCCTGCGGGTAGCCGGGCGTAGAGGCCTTATAAATTATATCAAGCTTGCCGCCGGATACATCTACCACGGCTATGCCGCTGCCGGAATCGCCGTCCCAGTCATATCCCTTACCGGAACAGCCAACATACAGCCTGCCCTTATATATTACGGGGGTGCTGGTGGACATGCTGCCTATCTGGATAGACTTGATGGAAGCATGGTCAAACGTGCCGTTGGAATTAAGACCTACTGAGTAGAGATAACCGCCCTTGGTAGTGAAATACACGCGGCCGGAATCGTATACGACGCAGCAGCGGATATCGCCCTTTACATCATTTATGGTGTCAATGACGCTGCCGGTTACGGGGTTTACGGAGTACAGCACCGCAGTGGGGCTATTGCTGTCGCTCGTGCCGTCATCGGAACCGAATACCGCGCAAACGTCGTTCACATATGCGCCTACCCAGTAATAACCGCCTGCATGCGGCCTGAGCCACGTTGCGTACTTGGTTTCAAAGCCGTTTGTGGGGTCTTCATCGGTTACGGAGAAGCAGGCAAAATTCTGCTCTTTGGTTTCGCTGCCCCATGTACCGGTGTAAATATAGCCGTTATAGTAAGTTATGGGAGATATGGTCTGGTCACCTATGGATTCGGTCACCCAAAGGCTTTCCAACGTATCCGCACGAAGCGCCTGTATGTGTCCATTATCAAGCTGCACAAACACCATTCCCTCGGCATAAACCATAGAGTTGGTTCCGTGGCCACCTAAGGATGCTGCAAGCTTGCCGCTTACGACTGCCTCGCCGGAATCTTTGCTCAGGCAGAAGATATCGTCATTCCTAGCAATGTAAACGTGATTATTTACAATTATTGGCAGATTTACAGGTCTCATCCAACCTTCACCGTACTTTTTAACCCACTTGAGTTCAGCGGTTGCTGCGCTGTCAGGCGTTACGGTGTTGGTAAGGGCGTTATTGTTCTTGCTGTTCCTGAATGTCGGCCATTCGCCCGAATAGTTGGGCAGGCCGGACGACGGCGCAGCGGAAAGTATAACGGACAGTACGCCGTTGGTAAGCTGCGCGGGGGTATTCAGCGTGCCGGTCTTGGTAACATATCCCTTGCAGGTAACTACCCAAGTGTAATCGGTATCCGGCATCAGGTTTTCATATACGCCATCCGCATTGGGCGAAAGAACGGCCTTCTTAGCATCCTGAAGCCTTACAACAGCATTTGCGGGGTAGGTTTCAAACTTAACGGTATATGCGGTTTTCTTGTTAAGCTTTATGGTATATTCGCTGTATATACCGTCCTTCTCAACGCGGACAACTATCGTGTCGGTATCCTTTATGTCCACGTTGTTGTCAGTCTGCCCGTTATAGGTAACGGTGCAGGAGGCATCCTTTGGCGTGGCGGTAACAAGCACGGTTTCAATAGCTGCACTGATATCCGCGCTATAATCATACACACTGTTTTTGAACGCTGGATTGAGATATGCCTCATTGCCGTTAGCGGACAGCGCAAGCGCGGTAAGCCTGGGCTGGCAGTTTACGTTTATGGTATAGGTCTTTTCGCCAACGGTGCTGCCTGCGGGCGGGGTAATAACCACCTTAACGGTGTTCTTACCGGGCTTGAGGCAGTTGATCCACGCGCCGTTGCTTGAATTGGTGGCGTCCTTGGTAGCGGGGTTGCCGCTAAGGTCGGTATAATGCAGCGTGGCCTTTGCGCCCGTGGGAAGCTTCAGCTTAAAACGGAGCTGGTTGCTGCTATCGGTCACGGTACCAAGATCGTATTCATACTTGTTCCACTCAAATATATTTGTGGTGGTAAATGAATCCGTGCTGTTTTTCAATATAACTGTGGTATTATTTGCAACGGTACCGTTATATACCAGCATACCGTTCAGGTCGCTGTCGCCGGGCTTGGCTTCGTTTACGGTTATTTCGCACCACGGCCCGGTTATGGGGAATGTTGTGCTTGATTCGCCTATCGCCGAAACATAATATGTTCCCGCCTTATCGAATTTCAGCGTTACTTTACCTTCCGCATCAGTCAGTCCGAGGTAATCGCCAAATTCGTATTTTTCATCAAGCAGATCTATTTCAGCCCCCTCGATGTTTTCCATCGTGGTGATTGGTCTTGTATCCTTGCCGGGAGTGCCCATCTGCTCCATGGCCATGTAACCGGAAAGCTTAAGCGTTATTTCCTCGCCCGCGTTAACCGTAAGCTGCTTCTTATCAAAGTAGCTGAGGTAATCTCCCCAGTAGGGGCTGGCGTATATAAAGAAATATACGTCGTCGCCCTCGCTGAGCGCATACTCGTTTATGGCATAGCCATCGTATTTTGGGCCTACGGGCAGGCGGTCATTTACTGCATAGCCGATGCCGCCATCCACGCCGAATATTTTCGATACAAAGCTGCTGCTGCCGCCAAAATAGCTGCTCATTGTATCCTTGGTGAATGCAGCGCCGTACACAGCCTCATGCGCGCACAGCAGCGCATCAAGCACGCTGACCTGACCGGCCTTTATGCTGTGGTCCATTCCGCCCACCAAGTGGCCGGCCTTAGCGTTCTCCATGCCATACTTGGCAGCGGTGCCTTCAACGGCGGTTATCTCGGTTCTGCCGACGGGGAAGCAATAATTCTTGCCATCATAGAATGTAAAGTATACCTTTACCTTGGCGGGGTCCTTAACAACCGGCTTTTCGCCGACGTAAAGGGTCAGCGTATAGGTGGTTTCGCTCAGTCCGCTGTCCGTGGGCGGGGTGACAGTCAGCTTAACAACATTTTCGCCCTTTATAAGCTGTACCCAATCGGTATTGGACTCATGATTTACGCAAAAAGCCTCTTTGCTGCTCCTTGTGCCATCGGCGTTGCTATACTCTATGGTTACTTTTGCGCCTTCGGCCGCCTCCATTTTGAACCGCAGCGAATTCAACTTCTGCATACCATCTATCGTAGCACGTTCTACGCTAATGGCACCGAAATCATAGTCATAGTCAGTCGGATCAAATGTGTAGGGGGCGTTGTAATCTTCGCCATCATTCTTAAGCAGATAATCATAATCCGGATGTATAGCGAAGCCAATCTGCACGCGAAGCGCAGACAACTGATTAGCCGCAGCGGTCGCTGCAGGAGCCATCATAGGCGCGCCTAACTCAGCCGGAACCTCTATTGTGGGCTCCGGTACAGCAGCGGGACTCTCTTCCGGCTGCGTGGTGCCAGCCTGTTCAGGCGTGGCGTCAACTTCAGTGTTTTCGACATTCACACCGCCCTGTGCTTCGCCTTCCGCCGCCACCATCATCGGCAGCAGGGAAAGCGCCATAACAAGCGCGAGCATCAATGCCAATACTCTTTTTTTCATTGGTTTACCTTCCTTTCTGGTCTTTATATTAAAGCCTTTATACCTTCATTGGGTAAGGGGCTAAAATACCTAAAGTTAATTTCCGGCTACCTTCATGCAAACAAGCACCGCGTCCGTAACGTTTATGCTGCCGTCTCCGTTCATGTCGCAAAGCTCGCGCGCATCCACGCTAAGCTGTGCTTCGCCCATTATGTAGCGGCAAATCAGCGCAACGTCCGCTATATTCACGCTGCCGTCGCCGTTGGCGTCTCCCTTCACTTCGGCTGGGCCGGTGCCTTCCTTGCAGAAGCTTGCCGTTATGGCTACATCCGCCGCCGGCATAACAAAGCTGTATGCATCGCCTTTTTTGCTTACCTTCACGCCGTTCGCTTTAAGGCTGCCAAGATACAGCTCGTACCCGTCCGCAGGCGTTACCGTTAACGTAACGTCGTCGCCCGCCTTCGCCTTGCTGCTTACGGTTATCTTGTGGCCGTTCGCAGCGGCGCTGTTGGGCAGTATTATCCTGAACTCGTCCTTATTCGCCGCAAGCATTGCGCGCACAGGCGCAAGCGCTTCGTTCAGGGCGGATTCGGATATAGTAAGGTCCGCCATGGCGCTCAATGCCGCGGAATATGTGCCGCTGTTTGCATCTACCCATGCGTGATAGTTGCTGTTGGCGTCCGCAAGGCTGCTTGTAGCCGCAGTTCTGTCGGCTATTGCGGTATATGAATGTTCAAACGAGCCGGACGTTTCATCGCCATCAAAGCCGCCGCCTATGTCCGCACCAAGTCCCCAAAGGGTGAACTGCCAGCGTATAACGTCGCCATCCTTCAGCGGATTTGTACCAGAAGTGGTCGTGAAGTCCGATGCGCCGTAGTTCGGGAACGCACCATTCACCGAATACATCCAGCCGGACTTCTGCGCGTAGTCGAATTCGCCAAGGCTTTCGCCGTCGCGCGTGTATTCAAGCTCGCCGCCATCCTTGTTTATGGCATCCACAATGTACTGCGGCGGATTTATCTCCTCGTTAGGGTCGCTGCCATCGGTTATGGTTGCAAGATAGAATCCGCTCTCTATGCTCGCACTCGGCCCAAGTGTATATGTCATGCCATAGTCATCAAGCAGGCGGGTTATTATCTTTGCAACGCTGTCATTCTGGCGCAGCTCTACCTGCATAGGCTCAATCATGTATCCCTGACCGAGCGTGAATTTCTCTATGGATATCGTCACATGGCCTATGGCTTGCAGCTCGCTGAACTCCGCATACAGCGTCACGCTGCCGCTGGGCATTGTGAATTCCCAGCCGCCGCTCGCGTTCTCGCTCAGTGCAATGCTTTCGCCGTTTGGCCCTATTGCGCTGATTGTGCCTTCTATGTATTCATAACCGTCAAGCGGCTTGGGGCTTATAAGCACCCTTTCGCCCGCCCTTGCGCTATCCTTGGATACGCGCACGGAGCCGTTAACGCTGGTCTGTATAAATCCATAGCTTTCGCCGGTTTGGCCACCCTCGCCAAACTCCGCCCGTATCAGCACGGGTACGTTTGGCATTGTGAAGCTTGCGCTCAGCCCGTCTTGGCTTACATCAGCCTGCTGATACGTTGGCGTAAGTTCCCATGAAACTTGCATAATGCCGTCCGTGAAGCTTATTTCAGACTGATACAGATATGCTTTAACGTCGCTTAGAATATAACCGCCCTCAGGGGATGCATACACGGTTATCCGCTGCCCTTGGGATGCGCTCTCAGCTGCGCTCAGCGTGCCATGCTCAGCTGTATCTATCGATATTACATGAGCTTCTAAATTGTCGCTCATGTTGTATATATAATTCTTGCCTTTCAGAAAGCGGTCGTAAGCTACCAGCGCATACATTGCCTGATCGGTCGCCATAGCGTTGACAGAGCCGTCCATAACATGTCGGAAGCCCGAACCCGCAACATGATAGCGCAATATGCCGTTTATAAGCGTGTTTCCGCTTGCTGTTATAAACCGATCATCCTTTAGCGGGTCTATGCCCATTGCTATAAGCGCCATAAGCACCTGCGCCGTGCTTTCAACGTTCGTAGTGCCCCATGAATCGAAATCGCCCGCGCTCTTTTGCATTGCGCTCAGCGCGTCAAGCCCGCGCTCTATCGCATCGCCAACGTTTTTCTCCGTACCGTTCACGGTAACGTTCATGCTGCTGTACCACGCGAGCGCCTGTATTGCCATTGCGGTAATATCGGGGTCGGCCTTATCGGTGGACGGCGTAAAGCTGCCGGAACCGTCCCCGTCTTCAACCTCAAAGCCTGTATCCAGCACCCAGCCGCCGCTTGGCAGTTCCTGAGACATTATGCGCGTGACAAGCATTTCCCGAGTAGCCTGTACGGCCGTACCATGAACGCCTTGGCTCATTTCTTCATATGTAAGCTGCGGCATATCGTAATTCAGCGTATCCAGGGCGATAAGCGTGAATATGGTAGCATTTATGCCCTGCCATATAATATCCGTATAGTTGCCCAGCGCGCGGGTTATGTCGTATCCCGCCACGTTATGCACGTCAAGGCCAAGCGATGTATATCCTATCATTGCGCGCATATTCTCGGTGCGCTTGCGGTAATGCAGAAGCGGCAGAGTTGTTATGTCGCTGTGCTCAGCCCTCACCTTCTCTATTGCCTTTGCCATTGCCGCGCTTGAATTATCCGCATATTTTTGCCATATGTCATACGGTATCGCCAAGCCGCTCCTGCCAAGGGCAAATGCCGCCCAGTCGCCCTGCAGCGTGCCGAAACTCAGCCCGTTTTCCGGATAATAGCTGCCCACGGGATTGAGCATATATGCTGCGCCCTGCTGTATTGCGGACTGTACGGACAATATGAGCTGCTGTTCAGATGAAGTGTAGCTCTCCCCTTCAAGCGCAAGCGATCCAAACGATGTGCAAAGCATCAGCATCGCAATAAGCGCCGCGCATATTCGCATCCTTAGTTTCATATACATGCTCTCCTTATTTCTATTCATCCCGCATTGCGCAAAGCGGGGATATTCTCATTGCGTTCATTGCAGGTATAAGCGCGCTTATAACCGCAATTACCACCGAAAACGCCAGCGCGAATCCCGCAAGCCATACCGGCATTACGGAACGCACATCCATTTCGCTCAGCATGCCGTTCAGCGCGGCACGCAGCGCAAAACTCAGCCCTATTCCCACAAGCCCACCAAGCAAGCCTATCATTGCTGCCTCGGTAAGGAACATAGCCGCAATATCGCGAAGTTCGCTGCCAAGCACCTTCAGTATGCCAACCTCCGTGCGCCGTTCGTTTATGGCCATCATCATCGTGTTCGCTATGCATAGCCCCGCAACCAGCAGCGCCACGGCACCTATTGCGAACAGCAATCCCTGTATCCTTGCCGTCTGCTCCTTTACGGATTCCAGCATGTCCGTAAGGCTGTATGTTTCAAAGCCCGCGCTTCGTATAAGCGAAGCTATTTCCATAACATCGTTAGCGTTACTTACTTTTACCCAGATCAACGGGTATTCCGCCGCGTTTTTTTCCGCCACGGCGTTGCTGTTTCCAGCTATTGCCTTGAGCGTATCCATGTGCAGAAACGCCGAGCATGAATAGGTATAGTTCATTGCGCTGCATATTCCGGTAACGCTCGCCCTAAGGCTTTGGCCAAGCGGCACGGCCCTGCCGTCCTCGCCCTCTGTATAGTCGCCCACAAGGCTTGCATAATCAAACGTCATCTTCACGTTTGCGCGCATAAGATCTATCAGCGGTTTGCCGTTGCGGTCTATTGCTTCTTTCCATGTATCCGGCTCCGCAAAGCTTGCCGCCAGGTCATCCGTTGCCATAAGCTCCGGCATGAGCCGCGTGCCTTTCTTTGGCAGTTCGCCCTCAATCGGCGCTATGCCGAAACTTGCCGCCGTATCCATATCTATGCCATACAGCTTTACCATCGTGATGTATTTCCCGCTTTTAAGGTACGCCGTTGACTGCAGCACGGGCGTCACCGCCTCAACGCCGTCTATACCCTTAAACGCAGCGACCGCCTTTTTGTTAAGAATGGCTATTTTCCCGTTTGAGCCGTTCTTTTGCGTAACATCTATTTTTGTAAGGCTGCCCATGGCCTCTATCGATTCTCTATACGCCTGTTCATACCCTATGCCCACCGAAACCAGCATTAGTATGCACATTACGCCTATCGCCATGGATAACGCGGTAAGGCTTGTGCGCACGCGCCGCCGTGATAGGTTTATTATGCCTGTGCGTATAAAGTCACTTGGCCGCATTGCTACGCCCCTTTTTTATTATCAGCGCTGCCGCCACCGCGATTACTGCCGCCGCGCCCGCCGCAGCTATCCATATTGGGAATGCTTCGGGCTTCTCCTGCGGTTGTTCGGCTTCCGTATCCGCCGCAGCAGGTATGCTTATGCTTTCGGCAATATCAACCCGTATAGGCACGCTCTGTTCATATACATTGCCTTCGGCATCTTCAAAGCTTACCGTCAGCGTTCCGTCCGCTGCACCGCCCTTAAGGCAAAGCAGCTGAAACTCTGCGCTTTGCTTAGCACCCGGCAGTATATCCCCGCCGTAATAGCTTTCGCTCATGCTCAGCTTTTCGCTCTCAAGCTTTACTTCAACGTTGTATGCCTTCGTTTTGCCCTTGTTCACTATCGGCAGCGACACGGCGATGTAATCCCCCTCCGCTGCGCCTTCCGCGAATATTTCCGGCTGATCCACGCTTATGCGCATCCTTTGCTTAATGGGCAGCGTTATGGTCTGCGTAACGCTTGCGGCGGTATTCTCTTTATCCTCGTATTCAAGCTTTATGGCTATTTGAGCATTGCCCTGAATATCCGGCATTGCGGTAAGGTCATAAACTATTTCCGCAGTATCGCCGGGCGCTATCTTGGCCGCATAGCCGGTATCACTCCTGCCAAGCGCCGCCATAAGCGCGGACGGATCAAGCGTGAGCGCGCCGGTAATATTCACGGCAGAAGCTGATGCGGATGTGTTCTTTATAAACACCGTAAGCGTGAAATCATCGCCTGCATAAATGGTATCAAGATTCACGGCATAGCCGCTCACCATCAGCTTTGGCGCGGTATGCAGCGTTTCCTGCGGCGCTTCATAGCCATTCACTATTGTTACACTTGCGCTCAGCGTGCTGTCCCTAAGCACGCCGTTTTCGCGGTATATGGCGCGGAACTGCACAGTCTTTACACCATTTGTGGCGTAAGGCGATATTTTCAGCATATATTGGGCCACGGCCCATGCACCGGTATCAAGATCCGGCAGTCTCAGCCCGTAATTCGCCGCATCCGCCGCGAACGGAAATTCTTCAACGTTATTCGATATTATGGGCTCTATTGTTATGTCAGTAAGCGGTTCTCCGTTATTTATAACGGGAAGATACAGGCTAACCAGTTCTCCCGGGCTTCCCGTGGGCGCGCTGTAATATTCCCCGGCAATGTTTGCCGGCAGCAGCGCAAGCGCGCCTATGCCGCTTGTAGTCGGCGTGGTTTTAGCTATTGCTTTGAGCGTTATGTTCACCACCGCAGGGGCATTTTCAACGGCAAACTTGCCTGCCACACTTTCGTACCCATCTGCAAATGCAGTATAAAGATACGTTCCCGCGGGCAGGTTGGCTATGTCGCTTACCGGATTGCCGAGCGAGTCGGTAACATTAAGCGTCATATTCTGCGGATTCTTGGTTATGAGCACAGGATAAAGCTGCTTGCTCATAACAATATGTATCTTATTGCCGCCGCACTCAGCGCCGTTGAAGTATACTTTGCCGTCCACCACGTCAAAAGAGCCGTTGTAATCCATATATCCGTCTGCTTTAGCCGTAAACGGATATGTGCCGTCTCCGGGTACGGTGTAGTTACCAAGGTATGCCTTGCCACCTATGACCTCTATGCTTGCGGTAGACGGGTCGCAATCAAAGCTCAGCTCCACCTTGCCGGCGGCAAGTGTTGGCAGGGCCGTAAGCAATATGCTTAGCATTATCACCACCGCAATTGTTCTTTTTATATTCATGCGTTTATTTCCTCCCCTATCAATGCTCCATCGCTCAGTCTTATCGTCCTGTCCACATGGCGCGGCATATCATCATCATGCGAAACTATCATCAGCGTTGTGCCGTTCTGCCTGAACAGCTTTTGAAACAGCGTAAGCACCATTTCGCCCGTTGCCGTATCAAGATTGCCCGTAGGCTCGTCCGCCATTACTATTGCGGGCGAAGTGATTATGGAGCGCGCTATGCCCGCACGCTGCTGCTCTCCGCCGCTCATCTGCGCAGGGCGCTGGCGGGCGCATTTGGCTATGCCTACCATATCCAGCGCCTCAAGCGCGCGTCGTTCGCGTTCCCGCTTTTCAACGCCGCGCAGCATCAGCGGCAGCGCAACGTTTTCTATTGCCGTATACTGCGGCAGCAGTCTATAAGACTGAAATACAAACCCTATATGCGAGCGGCGGAAGCGAATGCGCTCAATCTCGCTCATTCGGTCTATCCGCTGACCAAGCACGTTTATGCTGCCATCGGTCGGGCTTTCAAGCCCGGCAACAAGATTGAGCAGAGTCGATTTGCCGCTGCCGCTTTTGCCGGCAATACAGACAAATTCGCCGCATGCTATCTCCATATCTATACCGCGCAGGGCATGCACCTCGCCCGCGCCCGCGTTATAGTCCTTCTTAAGCCCTTTTATGCTTATCGCGCTTTCGCCCATGCTCTTATCCCGCCAGCCACGTTTGGCCAAGGTCCTTACCCAGGTCGCACGTGTAGTTCCATTCTATTACATCCCCGCTTTTGACCACGTATTGCCCGCAGCCATAGTTGGGGTACCAATCATTTACGCAATACATCCATCCGCTCCAGCGGCCGCCATCAAATTCATAAAGGTTGTTTATTCCTTCTATATACTCGTTGCCCTTTGCGCCGGAGTATTCCATATGCAGCTTATACTTATCGCGCACGGCGCACAGAACATCAAAAACCGTATCCCCCTGCTCAAACGTCATCGTGGTGGTTTTGAGTATCTCGCCGCTTGCAGGGACTATCCCCTGCCACTTTTTTTCAAGATGCATGCCCTTTGCAACGGCAGTATCGCACCGTATCGTTATGGTGCAGGTGTTCGCCTCCGGCTCTTTACTGCTCACGGGAGCCGTTGTCTGCTCAGTCTGTACGGCTTCGGAAGTTATTTCATTATCCCTTGCCTCTGCCTGCGCCCTGCCAACGGATGCGGTATCCTCATCGTCTCCGCTATCGACAGGCGCCGGCGTTCTAAGCTTGTCCTCCGGTTCCGGCATGGCGTTCTCTGCGGCAAGGCCCTTAAGCTGGTTAAGCCTGTCCTCGCCCTCATCGCCGTTTGCGATATAGTCAACGTCAAGCGAACCCCTGTGACCGTTAGAGCCTATCGCGCTGCATCCCGCGAGCAAAAGCGCCATAATAAGCGCAATCGCTGTAAAAAGTTTTTTTTGAATACTCACCTTACCAATATGTTCCTTTCCAAGTTTTTTGTACGCAAAAAGCTGCGGCGATAATCGCCGCAGCCGTATTTCTGCACACATAAATCAATCGGGCATACGAAAAAATAAGCTTAGTATACCCCGCCCCATGTACCATTGACCCGTGGTAAGGCGAACTTTCAAGCAGGTCTTCTGGCTCACGCTTCATCGCATTCCGCAATGCCTTCCCGGGTGCTTATAACCCAGTGACAGTGCCAAGTGAGTTGGCACATATGCAGAACGCTCCGCGCATACAGCGGCGGGACCGCGCAGGCCTTTAACCTGCTTCCCTCTTAGCCTCCCCAAAGCGGGGCGGAACATGAAAGTGTATTCAGTTTCCTATCCTATATAATATCACCGTTTACCGATAAAGTAAAGCGGCGCGTTATTTTATTCTGCCGGCATACTTTGCTTCAAGTATTTTGGCTATCCTCAGGGCAAGGGGATTTATCTGCTCCTCACTCCTGCCCTCCAGCATTATTCTTATAAGCGGTTCCGTGCCGCTTGCGCGCACCAGCACCCTGCCCTCGCCTTCGAGCAGCTTTTCTACCGCGCGTATGTCGTTTATCATGTCCTCGTCCTTCAGCGCAGCAGCCTTGTCCTCCGGTGATACTACAACATTCACCATCACTTGGGGCAGTATAGGCACATCGTTTGCAAGTTCCGAAAAGCGCTTCTTTGTCTTTGCCAGTATGTTCATCACCTGTATTGCACTGAGCATACCATCGCCCGTGGTATTCTTGTCATAGAATATAATATGGCCAGACTGCTCGCCGCCAAGGGAATACCCCTTCTGGCGCATGCGCTCAAGTATATACCTATCGCCCACGGCGGTTTCTTCTATATTTATGCCAAGTTCCTTCATGCGCAGTTTAAGGCCAAGATTGGAAAGCACGGTAACAACAAGTGTATCGTCCTTAAGCTTTCCTTCTTCCTTCATATATTTGGCGCAGATGCCCATTATTCTGTCGCCGTCAACAATGTTGCCCATTTCATCCGCGGCTATCACCCTGTCTGCATCGCCATCAAAAGCAAAGCCTGCATCCGCCATGCGCTCCGTCATAAGCTCCTGCAAGCTATCCGGATGTGTGGAGCCGCAAAGGTCGTTTATATTACAGCCGTCCGGCTCATCGGCCCAGGATATCACCTTTGCGCCAAGTTCGCTGAATACGTCGGCTGCTATATTTGATGCAGACCCGTTTGCGCAATCGAGCACTACGGTCATGCCGCTGAAGCTTTCCGTAGCGGTGGATTTGAGAAATTCCTTGTATTTTTCAACGGCTCGCGGTGCGCTCAGGCAGTTGCCAACGCCGCTTCCCGTAGGCTTATCCATTATTTCTTCGCCCTTTACAATGGCTTCTATGCGGTCCTCAAGTTCATCAGAAAGCTTATAGCCATCGCCATCGAACCATTTTATGCCGTTGTATTCCATTGTGTTGTGCGATGCGCTTATCATAACGGCGGCATCCGCAGAATACAGCCGTGCAAGGTATGCCATTGCGGGCGTAGGGATGACGCCTACGTTTATCACATCGCCGCCTATCGAGCATATGCCGGCACTCAGCGCGCATGCGAGCATATCGCCCGACTTCCGGGTATCCTGCCCAACCAGTATGCGCGGATTATGTACGCTTGTCAGCACATATGCGCCAGCCGCGCCTATTTTCATTGCCAATTCACAGCTAAGGTCGGCGTTTGCAATCCCCCTCACGCCGTCCGTACCAAACATTCTGCCCATAATATCCTCCTTACCGCAATAAAAGCACCGTTGTGCTAATATGTATAGCCATATTACGCTAAAATATTATATTACATTGCGCGTATTCAGTCAAATTGTGGGGATAAAGAAAGAACTGCTCATTATAAAGCAGCTCTTATTTCTGTTTCCGTTTCATGCGGAAGTATCGGCGCTGTTCTTGGTAGATCACCTCGCCCAATATCCACATCAATACAAGCCATATCGCCATGTAACCGAGAATTATTATATTGGCAGCTTTGTCGCTTACCAATCCCGCGTTGATTATCGGTAGCATTATCATCTCCGCCAAGAAGCAAACGTGCAAGATAATATTAAGTGCAAATATAATCTGTGCGCTCAGCGTATAATGAATGACTCTTCCTTCATATTTGGAGTACTTATCCCGCGCCATTTTTCTGGCCGAGATAAAAAACCAGCGGTCAAAGAAGCTTTTTGACTTCTTATAGTATTTGAGCTTTTTCCTTGAAAAGTTCACTGTAATCGATATGCCCATGAGAAATCTCAGAATCAGGAACGAGCTGATTGAGAAAATCACAATTATGGTCATTGAATTGTCTTTCATGGTAAGTATACCTCCAACGTATACGCCTCAGGCCTCGCCCACCACGAAAAGCAGTCTTTACTCGATTTTGCCCGTGTTCTTCGGCAGTTCGGCCTCCAGCCTCTTTTTCAACGCTTCAAGTGTTTTGACCCAGCCCGTGACCATGTCTTGATCCGGACGCGCCCAGCGCTCGGATTCCTTTATATCCTCCATGCAAAGCAGTGCCTTGTCACGTACATACTGCATAAGCATGCCGTGGCTCAACTGCATATCCGCTAAGGCATACCAGAACAAAGCTTGTTCTTCAGTATCACAAATCAACGCCTGAAACTCTCTAATGAGATCCATGGTTATTTCTTCGTTCGGCTCGCCGCTGTTCAGCTTTTTTACGTATTCGTCCCTTATAGCGCTCGTCGTGTCATTCGAATAAAGCGTAGTTCCCCACGCACCCATAAATGTTCACTGCCTTTCCGTCAGGTTTTGCAATTTGCCGTTTATGCTTTGGCATTTCTTTATGCATTAATTATATCAATTTTGCTTATAAAAGCAAGTCATATTCTATATGAATTATCGTATTCGTCTCATTTTCTTTACAGTTAAAACTACTGCTTATGGCTATCATAGTATTTGCATGCATGTATACAGGCATCTAATCATACACATCAAAGCATCTGATATTTAGCTCAACTTCCTCTTCTGCGTAGCACACAACGAATGAGTAACATAAAACCCCGTACATCAGTACGGGGTTTTGGCTGCGGAACTAGGATTCGAACCTAGACAATACGAGTCAGAGTCGTAGGTGC
>OHGW01000102.1_pt1 | contig 39873 bp, 45 predicted proteins | sample 1567821 | NCBI WGS metagenome assembly OHGW01 (sample SAMEA3879572, study PRJEB24766) | human gut metagenome | biome: human-associated habitat; feature: feces | place: USA | collected 1985/1987 | reverse complement strand
TGATAGAGGAACCATTATAATGCACATGATATGAGAAATACCTAAATACTTTGCTGCTTAGATATGAATTATGTCATAAAGAAATGTTTTTCTAGAAAAATTGGGGACCCCGGGGGCAAGGACGCGGAGAAAAAGTAGTTCTTAGGATATCCCGCATTATATTTGTCTCTTTTTCCTATTTCTCTACAACATTTGTTGATAATTCCTTATACGTGCGCGTCATGCGAAGAATCCTCATAACACATGAGTTCTATGCACAGAACTCGAGTTCTATAGAAAAAGCATGAGGGGCCTTGGTATTTTATCATTTCCACATTTTTCTCTATAGAACTCACCCCTCATGTCAATTTCACCTCTATAGAACTACTGAGTTCTAAAGCTCCGAGTTCCAGAACTCAGGGCTTTAGAACTAATGAGTTTAGAGACTTGACCAAAATTCTTGTGTACATTTCCCAAAATACTTGATATGGTACTTGTGTAAGGAGAAAATCATGGATATTTCGACCCGGTGTGACAATATGCAGCAGCAAGTTAGGTTGCTGTATGAGATATTCGGCTTTGAGGCGGATGAAATCGCCCCATTTGTCGGTCTCGCGCCCACCATGGTCAAAATGATGATAGCTGATGGGCAGTACATAAAGGCCCCGACTAAATTTTCCAGTTTTTCGAAGAACGCAGACGACGCAAGGGACCAACTGATTGAAGTGATAATGCGTAAACAGATGGCCTTTGCGCCTATTTACGCACAAACTGAACTCATTCTTCTGCAAAAAGTAGCTGAATTAGCATCAAATATGGATGCAGATGACCCCAATGCGGCTCGAAAGCTCGACCTTCTTGCAAAAACTACGGCTACCCTCAATCAGGCAACTGTTGCGGCTATTTTGTCGCAGGTATCACAGAACAAATCTAATGATAGTGGGATGAAGATAGAAGTAGTCAATACATTTTCAAACTAGGGACCTTCGTCATGGCCATAGCCCCAAAAGTCATAACCATACCACGCAATTTTACGCCGCGTGACTATCAAATTCCTCTGTACAATTGCCTGGCAGAAGGATATAAGCGTGGGTTGGCTGTGTGGCATCGAAGGGCTGGCAAAGATAAAGTGTTTGTTAATATTCTGGCCAGAGAGTCGATCAAACGCGTTGGAACCTATTTTTATATTCTTCCATATTATAAACAGGCGCGTGCGATCATCTGGGAAGGGATGGACAAAACAGGGTTTCGTCTGATAGAGCACATCCCTAAAGAGTTGTGGGTTCGCAAAGACAATCAGCAGATGACTTTAGAACTCGCCAATGGCTCATTTATTAGATTTCTTGGGTCAGACAATATCGATTCCATTGTGGGTACGAACCCCGTGGGCGTCATATTTTCAGAGTTTTCGTTGCATAAGCCTGAGGCTTGGCACTACCTAAGGCCAATCCTGCTAGAAAACGATGGGTGGGCCTTGTTTAATGGGACGCCTCGGGGTCATAACCACCAGTGGGAAATGGACCTGTACGCACGTACCTCCGACGACTGGTTTTACTCCAAAGCGACCATAGATGACACCCATGTGATGACAGAGGAGCAGGTACAAGAGGAAATCGATGCCGGTCTTCCTCCGGCCCTAGCAAAACAAGAATTTTATTGCTCATATGAGGCTGCATTGGTTGGTGCATATTACGGTGAGCGCATGGAGGCCATCTCGTCACACATACTCCCTACCATTTCATGGGAGCCCAATCTCTTGGTCAATACTGCATGGGACCTGGGCATTGATGACGAGTTAGTCATATGGCTGTATCAGAAGGTGCATAGCGAAATCAGAATCCTTGATTGTATCCATGATAATGGACATGCTCTGGATTACTATGTGCGTCTGCTCAATCAACGTCCATATGCCTATGGATACCATATCCTCCCTCATGACGTTGAAGTCAGAGAGTTATCTTCTGGTCGCAGTCGCAAGCAGACACTGATGGACCTGGGACTCCAAGACATACGTGTCAATAAGCGCATACCTGTGGAAGATGGGATCAATATGGCCCGTAATATACTCCCCAGGTGTTGGTTTAGTGAAGATAAATGCTCAAAAGGCATTGAAGCCTTGAAGGGCTATCGTGCGCAATATGACTCGAAAACGAAGACATATGGGGCGCCAGTTCATGATTGGATGTCACATTACGCAGACGCATTCAGAATGATGGCGCAGCATGAGCGTTACCAAGAGTTTGCAACACGCACTTTACCCAGTCGTACACGAGATTATGACTATAATCCGTTGACATATGGAGAATAACATGGGCGGTACAGTCAAGAAAATTTTTGGTGGTGGCAGCTCTTCCAAGCCTGATACGAGTGCGTATGAGGCCCAGCTCGAGGAGCAGCGCAAGGCGACGGAGGCTGCTGAGGCCAAGGCTGCAGCAGCTGATGCACGTGCTAGAGACCAGCAGCAGCGGTTACAGCAGGGCAGAGCGGCCACCATTTTCACCAGTGGTGAGGGCGACACAAACATCAAGACGAAGAAACCCACTCTGGGTTCTGGGATGTAGTCATGGCATCGCCCGTTGATATTGCGTCTATCTTCATGCGCAAGGGACAGACTCCGACTCCTGAGACTCAGACACCGAGTCAGGGGTCGTCTATCATCAGATCATTCTTTGTTCGTGAGGGCGGGACTGAGGCTACTCCTGCGCCACAGCGACCCAATCCTGTGTTGAGCTATTTTGATCCGGTGGCGTACTCTCAGCAGCGGGCGGCGTACAACAAGTCGCAGGGCATTAAAGAAACTGCGCCTAAGGCAGAAGTCAAAGAACTGACTGAAGAAGAAAAGCGTAATGCTGAGCAACGCAATAAGAACAAGGCATTTGCCTCTGGGCGTCCGGCGACTATTTTTAGTCAACCTGAGTCGTCCAATATCAAGATCAAGAAGCCTACGTTAGGCTCTGGGAGCTAATTCATGACAGTAGGTCGTTCCACAGAGGTCTCTCAGCGAGAGCGGGATGAAGTCAAGCGTATCATTAAGCGCTTAGACCAGCTCAAGTCTGATAGGGCGAATTTTGAAGCTCACTGGCAAAAAATTGCCAAAGTAGTGATGCCTTTCGATATGTCTTTTCTCTCGCAGTATCAGACTGAGGGAGTAGACACCGACCCTCGTGTGTACGACTCGACTGGTATTCATTCTAATGAGCTGTTGGCATCGGGCTTTTATTCTTTGTTGACAAACCCTGCATCACCCTGGTTTGACCTGAGTGTGGCCAATCAGAAATTGGCAAATAACTCGGCAGTCAAAAGATGGTTGGCAGATGTAACGCGCATCATGGCCTATGAAATTCAGCGCCCTCAGTCGGGCTTTACTACTTCTCTTCATGAAGGGTATCGCTCATATGGCGCGTATGGCAACATGTGCATGTTTGTCACAGAGAAAAAGGACCTGACAGGTCTTCAAATCAATTCTCTGCCTCTCTCTGAATGCTATTTTGCAGAGAACGCTGAGGGGCAGATAGGATCGCTCTACCGAGTATACAGACGCACCGTCCTTCAATTGGTCGAGGCGTTCGGTAAGGCCAACCTGCATCCGGAGATCGTTAAGGCGTATGATGATGGGGAACTGAGCACCAAGTTTGAGATCCTCCATGTGGTGGCTCCGAACATTGAAGCAGACCCCCTCAGCATCAAAGCAGCCAAGGCCATGCCTTACAAATCCACGTATGTGGACACGAAGCATGGACTTGTCATTCAGGAATCGGGATACAATGAACGTCCTTTCATGGCAGCGAGATTCTACAAAGCATCACATGAGACGTATGGTCGTGGCCCAGGTTCCAATGCTCTTCCCGATCTCCGGATGCTGCAGCAGATAGTTTCGACTAATCTGCGTGCGGCACAGAAAATGATTGATCCGGCTCTTATGATTCCGGACCAGGGTTTTGTGTCACCCATCTCGACCAAACCTGCGGCGATTAACTATTATCGTACCGGCTCCATGGATCCTAAGGGCGTAGTTCCTATGCAAACAGGTGGACGCCCTGATCTTGGTCTTGATATCATTAAAGACCTTCAGATGCGCATTCGGGAAATCTTCTTTGTGGACCAGCTTCAGCTGAACATAGGGCCCCAGATGACAGCGACTGAGGTCATGCAGAGGACTGAAGAGAAGCTTCGTCTTATGGGCCCAGTTGTGGGTCGTGCTGAGAATGAGCTTCTCTCGCCTCTGATCATTCGGTGTTTTGGTATTCTTATGAGAGCAGGCAAATTTGATACTCCTCCTGAGGAGTTGATGCAGCCTGGTGTGAAACTGCAGATTGTGTATACATCGCCCATTGCAAAAGCTCAGCAACAGGTTGAGGCTAATAACCTTACCAGAGCTATGCAAGTCCTTACTCCGTTCCTGTCATTTGATCCTGCCGCGATGGACAAGTTCAATACTGACAAGACTGTGGAAGGTGTGTGCGACATGTACTCGATCAATCCTGAATACTTGCGAGATGATTCTGAAACTGCAGAAGTCCGGCAAGCGAGAGCAGAAGCTCAGCAGCAGGCTCAAATGGCAGAGCAGATCAAGAACGCGGGTATCGGTATGAACAACATCGCCTCGGGTATGGATACCTTGGGCCAGATGGAGCAGTAAATGGCAGAACTCTCATTTGAACAGAGACAAGCCAAGCAAGCCGAGGTCATTCGGGCTTATAATCGGTTGTTTAATACGACTGATGGTAAGTTGGTTCTGGAAGACCTTAAACAGGCTCATTGGATTAACCGTCCCACGTTTGACGTTAACACAAACCTTATGAGCATGCGCGAAGGCGAGAGAAACGTGGTTCTCCGCATTATGGCGCTTGTCGAAGATGGAAGGACCCTCTAATGGATAATCCCACTCCGATTTCTGGCGGCGAAATTGCCGCTGGTGGTGGATCTACCACTACTTTTCCGGCCCCTTCCCAGCCGGCTTCCCCGCCGCCAGCCCCCGCTGATGCTCCTAGCACTCAGGCTGGCAATCCTCCGGCCTCAGGGAGTTGGTTTGACCAGCTCCCTGAGGAACTGAAGGGAAGCAAGAGTCTGGCGAAGTTTAAGGACGTCAACAATCTTGCTCAGGCCTATGTTCATGCGGAATCGCTCATTGGACGCGATAAAATTCCGGTACCGAAGACCGATGAAGACTGGCAAGACGTCTATAACCGCCTTGGGCGCCCTGCTACGCCTGATGATTATTCTCTCAATGCTGATGCTCTTAAGCAAATGCAGCTTCCTGAGGATATAGTATCAGTCCTGGAAGAGGACCTTAAATGGTTCAAGCCCACGGCGCACAATCTCGGTCTTAATGACCGACAGGCGACGGCACTCATGCAGGCCTTTGTGGCTAACGTGAGTGAAACTATGTCTTCGAGAACTATGGACCAAGATACCGAACTGAAGCAGTGCGAAAATATGCTTCGTAAGGAATATGGTCAGGCATACGACTCGAAGATTACCATTGCACAGCGTGCTCTGTTTACCCTGGGTGGCGAAAAGCTGGTTGACGAAGTGAACAAGACGAGTCTGGGTCGCAACCCTGCATTCGTCAATATGTTCGTTCGTATTGGTGAACAGATGCATGAAGAACTCGGTTTGGATCTCGGTGGACAACCGGATACCCCTGCAGATCTTGATTCTCAGATTCAGGAACTGCAGCGTCATCCGGCCTTCCTCGATTCGACTCACCCCGAGCATAAGTCTGTTGTTGACAGGATCCGCGTTCTGTTTGAACGTCGGTATCCCAATGGGTCGTGAGTCGCCCATTGAATGAGGGCCCGAAAGGATAACCCCTCACTCAAACTTTATGGAGAAAACCAATGAGTTTTCAGATTACTGAAGCCTTTGTGCAGCAGTACAACAGCACTGTGTCGCTGGTTTCCCAGCAGAAACAGTCGCGTCTGGAACCCGCTGTGCGCGTGGAAACCATCCGTGGCACGCGTGAAGCTTTCGATTCCATCGGTACTGTTGAAGCCCAGCCTCGTGGCGGTCGTCACGCTGACACCCCTCAGATGGACACTCCGCATATGCGCCGGTGGGTTACGTCTGCTCCGTACAACTGGGCGGACCTTGTCGACAAGCCCGACCGTTTGCGCATGCTGTATGATCCCACGTCGCCCTATGTGCAGAACGCCGTTATGGCCTTCAACCGTGCGAAAGACAAAATCATCATCAATGCCGCCTTTGCCCCTGTCTGGACTGGCGAACATGGCGATGTCCAGAAAACGTTCCCGACCAGCAACATCATCCCGCATGGCGACACCGGTCTGACCATCGAAAAGCTTATTCAGGCCCGCGGCATGCTGTGGCGGAATGAAATCGATGAAAGTGAACCCCTGTTCGCCGCCGTCACCAGCTTCCAGCTGGAAGACATGCTGAACAACACCAAGGTCCAGTCGGCTGACTACAACACCATCAAGGCCCTCGTGCGCGGTGAAATCAATTCCTTCATGGGATTCACCTTCATCCGCACTGAGCAGCTTGAAAAGGATGGCGCGGCGCGTAAGTGCATCGTGTGGTCCAAGCCTGGTCTGCTCCTTGCCAAGGCGGAAGACATCACCACCAAGATCTCTGAACGTGGTGACAAGAACTACTCCACGCAGGTCTACGCTGAAATGGACCTCGGCGCGGTGCGTATGGAAGACGAAAAGGTCCTGCAATTGCAGTGCAAGGAAGGTGCGTAATGCAGTACTCCAACGTTGCTGGAAAGCAGAAGTCCAATGACGTGTACCGGTATCCGGCGGAATTGACCTCCGGTAAGGTACGTCGCCTGAAATTCGAAACTGTGACTACCGACGCTGACACCGATATCACCATCGGGTTTTTGCCGTCCGGCACGACCAGTATTCTCGGTATTTCCCGTATGCTGGCGTCTATCGCCACCACTGCCTCCATTGTCATTCCCGCGCATAAGTCCATGGGCGGGGAAGACGTTGCTGAAAAGACCATTCGTGCTGCAGCCGTGGCTAACACTGCGGGCGGTGTGCCCATGACGGATGCACTCACTGGCGTGGATATCGATTCTCAGACTCAGGTCCCGGTTATTCTGAAGTTCTCGGCCTCCGCTGCGAAGGGCACCAAGCTCGACGGCGAGCTGTACTTCACCTACGAATAAGGAGCAAAACCATGGCGTCCTCTATCGAAATTTGTAACGATGCATTGACCATGTTGAGTCAGGAACCTGTTATGGCTCTTGATGACACTACTAAGGCTTCTCGCCTGTGCAAGCAGCGTTATGAACCGGTACGGGACGCCTTGCTTCGCTCTTATCCGTGGTCCTTTGCCATGAAGCGGGAGATTCTTGCACGAGATCTCGAATCTCCCGCTTTTGGATATGCTAATGCGTATTCTCTTCCTGTAGACTGCGTTCGTGTAGTTAGTATTAATGATAGGACACAAGAATGGCAAGTTGAAGGCCGTAAGGTCTTGACCAATGCAGACAAGGCGCAACTTCGATACATACGCAAGGTTGAAGATCCTAACGAAATGGATGCAATGTTCAGAGAGTGTTTGACACTCAAGTTGGCCGCTGATATGTGCATTTCGTTGACCAGCAATATTGATCTCAAGTCGATGTATGAACAGCTTCTTGAGCGCAAGATCAATCTGGCTTATAATGCATCGGCCATTGAGAGTACTCCTCCTGAGGTCATCGAAGGTAACTGGATTCTGTCGAGGTATTAAACATGCAGGACGCAATTCCAATTCAAGTATCATTCGCTTCCGGCGAACTTAGCCCACGGATGCATAATCGCATTGACGTGGATGCTTATTTTGCCGGTGCTGCTGAGATGCGTAACCTGATTGCACTCCCGCATGGACCAATGACTCGTAGGATGGGTTCACGATTCGTCATCAATTGTAAGAGTGAGAAAGTTAAACTCATTCCATTTAAATTTAGTACCAATCAATCGTTCATTCTTGAATTTGGACGAACTGGTACTACTAGTTATGGTGGATACATGCGTGTTCACTATAACGGAGGAACTGTCGTAAATGATGATGGATCTATTTATGAACTGCCTACCTACTTTCTTGATGACGCATGGTATGATCAAGTAACCTGGGCACAGTCTGGTGACGTGTTATGGTTGTGTTATTACAACTATTCACCTCAACGTCTTATTCGTAAGGCAAATAATAACTGGGAATTGGATACTCCTATTGCTCATACGCCAGACAATGACCCAGTTCCACCGCAGTGGCAGAATTTTAATTGGCCAAGAGTTGTTGCATATCATGAACAGCGCTTGGTCATGGGAAGCACTCCTGCACAACCATTGACATTGTGGTTTTCTGAGATCGGGGATACTACCCGATTCTATCGTAATCGGGCTTCCTCTGACCCGGTTCTTGATACTGACCCGATGAACTATACCATGGCCACTGATATGGCAGATGGTATTAAATGGTTGCACTCTACTGACGTACTTTTGTGTGGAACTGGTAGTGCAGAATACCGTATTGCGCCATCATCCTTAGGTGAAGCTCTTACGCCAAGTAATATCAAGATTACAAAGCAAACCAATTATGGTTCTATGGCTGCACAAGCTGTCCAATTGGGCTCATCTGTATTGTTCATTCAAAACAGTCGAGATCGTGTGCGGTCTCTTGATTACTCGGTTCTTGATAACCAGTTTGCAGCCACAGATTTGACTATCTTTGCAGACCACATTCTTAAAGGCAAAGTCAAAGATGTGGCATATATGAGCGCGCCAGACACGTACTTATGGTGTATTACTGATACTAATCAGTTGATTGGCATGACATATGAAAAGCAACAGAAAGTACTTGCTTGGCATGCCCATTCATTCGAAGCTCAGACCCAATCTGGATATGAGAATGTCGAACTGAAGAGTATCAGTTGTATCCCTGGTCCTAATGGTGACCAACTATGGCTTGTTATTAAAAGAGGAAATCGTACATCTACGATTGAGTATATTGACAAGATTGTCAATGAGTCACCAAATTTGAGTGTTGAGTCTTTTGCTGATGGTCAGGCAGTATATCAAGGTACTGCTACTTCAACCATTACTGGTCTCAATCATTTAGAAGGACTTAAAGTTGCTCCTCTTATTAATGGATGGGTCCATCCTGAAGTGTATGTACAAAATGGCGCAATTACGCTTAATCAAGCAGTAACTAACTGTGTCATTGGTGTTCCATATACTTCACGGTTTAAGTCTATGGTTATTCAGGCATCTGACCAGGTATCTACAGGAGCATCGAGAAAGATTGTTAGTGCTACATTCTCTTTGCTGAATTCTCTGGGATTGAGATTCGGCATTGAGGGCCAAAGCATGCAAGAGAAGTTCTTTGGCCCGACCAAAATTATGAATAAGGCACAGCAGTTGTTTACAGGAGACTTTACTGAGTCTGTGGCGTCTTCTAACAATGAAACGCAACAGCTCGTAATTGAACACAAGACACCCTATCCTCTCATGGTTAGGGCTATTGTGTACCATATCAATCCGAGGCGGGTTAACTAATGAAGCCGATTTTCCGGGAAGTAAATCTGGCACATCACATTGGTAGAGCAATTCATCTGATTGATGCGCACTGCCAAGAGGTAGTTGGACAGGGCAAGAAGTATAATCCGGATATTGATTATCTCTGCATGGGATCAAATACCGGATTGCTGCATACGTTTGATATCGAGGACAATGACAAGGTGGTAGGATACGCGGTTTTCATGATCGCAAAAGATTTTATCACCAGTGAACGGTCGGCATCCAATGTGGCCATTTATGTGTCGCCTGAATATAGAGGGCGTACAGCAGTCAGGTTTATGCAGTACACTGAAATGATGCTTTTGTCCAAGGGTATTAAGCAAATAAATTTTCATGTACCTCCGAGTTCTATGGCAGAAAAGTGCCTCGCTCATTTAGGGTACAATCTTCGTGAGAAGGTTTACTACAAAGAGTTCTAAAGCTCATTGGGAGTAGAATATGGCAATGTCCACCCTCGCTATGGCTGCAGTCGTAGGTTCCACACTTGTTGGAACTATTGGTTCTTTGCAGCAAGCTGAAGCACAATCTGCTGCGTATAAAGCCCAACAGGCGCAATCTCAGTATCAAGCAGAACTTTACGAGCTGAATTCGCGGAAAGAAGCTGCTAATATGGGTGTAGAAGCCACCAGACTGCAAGCTAAGCAGATTGCGGCGGCATCTGCTAGTGGCTATGAACTTGATAGCGGTTCTTTTATGGACCTGGTTAACGAATCCGCGGAGAATGCCAAACTTGATCGTGAGGATGTTCTTCGCACAGGACGTCTGCAAGCTGAAGCCAAACGAGCTGAAGCCGACTCGTATGGTAAAGCAGCAAAGAGTTCTAAGTCTGGCGGATGGATTAATGCTGCAGGTTCCTTGTTCAAGGGCGCAACCAGTGGCTATCTGGTCGGTAATAAAGCAGGATGGTGGGACTAATGGCTAAGGAAATTCCACGCTACTTTGAAGACCCACAGAATGGCCAAGTTCCTGTAGGAGCAGTACCTAGCGCGAGTGCCATGGCTGCTCCTGCTGATGCTGAACGCTCATTCATTACCGGCCTTGGTAGGTTAATGGGGGCGGCGGACGATTTTGCTCAGACTTTTATGGACAAAATTGTCGAACGTCAAGCACGCGATGCTGATATTGAGATGACCAAGTTGTTTCGTGACCGCGAAATGGAAATCCGCAAAACGAAACTTGGTGCCCAAACTGATGGTCTTCTGAATGCAGAAGAAGAGTGGTCTAATAAGACTGCTGGTGAACTCCGTGAGAAGATGAAAGTACCTGGGTATATCTTTGATAAGCTGTGGCACAAGCACACGTCCAGTTATCTGAATGAGATGGGTACATATCAGGTTCAACAGCAGACGATTGCTGATAAGCAGTCTCGTGCTGCGTATGTTGATACCCTGAAAGACGGCCTTATTAGAACGCCATTAGGAGATGTCGATGCCCTCACAAGTTACTTCGAACAAGTTCGTAAGACATACCCTAATGATAACATTGCAGCTGAAAAAGCAATCGATGACGGTATTCTTGTGGCGGTCCAATCGTGGGCTCGAGATAATCCGTCGGCAACTATCGCATGGTTTAGGCAAAACAAAAAAGACCTGGAGACTGTGGTCGGCCGTCAAACCATTAAAATTGATACTATCATTCAGCAAGCTGAAAATCGCATACATGCAGAGGCTTCATACCGCAATTCGTTAGAATCGGTAGCATGGACGCGGGAACAGCGAGCTCAGAAGCGTGCAGATAACGCAGCATTCAATGATTTCATTACTGACGCTATCAGTGGTGAAATGGATGATGCTAAGTTTTATGACTATATGGGTAACCAAGCCGTGTCTGGTGAAACCCGCAAGAACATGTATAGCTTTTTTAAAGGCATGGCTAAAGATGACATGTCTAAAATCAACAAGGCTGTATATGGTGATCTCATGGTATCTGTATATGAGGGCCAGGCAGATGACCAATGGATTGCTCGTGCTCAGAAAGCAGTAGCCGCCGGTCAGATTACCGGTACCGAATACAAGACGCTTCTTAATGCTCGGGATACCCTCGCAAGTAAGATGGATACTTCCATTAAACCTATGCTGACGGACGCATCGAAGTATATTAAGAACTTCATCAGTCCTAGCAATGGTATTATGGGTACTACGAATCCTGATGCTGAAAATAAGTATCTGAAAGTCAATCAAGCTTTGTATCGCGAGGCGCAAGGGAAGACGCCTGAGCAAGTGGCTAAACTGGTAGACTTCAATGACCCAGGTAGCTTCATCAACAAACTGATTGATGCGAACACAAGTGACAAGCCAAACTTTAGGGGTGCAATGTCTGTACCCAAGACAAATTGGGTGCCGACTATTCCGGAGAAAGGTGCTCCAGTTATTTCACCTGATAAGGTAAAACGACCTGGTGAGACTTTCTCTGAATGGAAAAAGCGTACACAAGGGAAGTAAATTATGGCATATACTCAGCAGACTAACGAAGCCCTGGCAGCAGGCTTTTCTCTGTCAGAGATTCGTGAACAGGCTAAGCGTGAAGCTGATGAAGCAATTCAGGCGGGCTTTACTGCTGATGAGGTCTATGAGGGCATTAAAACTGAATATGGGTTTTCCTTAAAGGATGATCCTGCAGACCTTGAAGCAGCACAGGATTTTGCAGAGGTTGCCACAGTAGATCCTGTATTGGCAGAGAAAGCCGATATGGAAGTTGCACAAGGTAATCCTCGTCCTGTAGTTGACTGGAAAGAAGCCGCACTTGCTGGGTATCAAAATTCTATCACTGGGTTAGCAGTTCGTGGTGAATTGCCAAACTTGGTCGTACCAGAGACTGGAAGTGTTGCACAAAAAGTATTTGCGATGGCTGGTCAAGCTATTGGGGATATACCTGCTCTTGTTGTGGGTGGTGCTGCTGGTGCTACGACTGGCCCCGCCGCGCCCATAACATCTCCTGCAGCTGCGATGGGTCTTACTGAAGGCCTGCGTACATATATGACTGATATGTATCGTGAGGGTAAGGCAACAACTTGGACTGAAGTTGTTGACCGTACTCTCAATACTTTGTCATCTGCAGGTAAAGGCGCAGTCATTGGTGCAGCTACTGGTGGAGCAGGTAAATATACTGGTAAGTTCTTTTCTGAAGCCACTCCGGCTATGAAAACTACAGCACAGTTATTTTCTGAAATCACCACCATGACTACTGCAGGTTCACTGATGGAAGGCAAAATGCCTACTGCTGAAGACTTCATGATTGCCAGTATGGGTTTAGGCGGAATGAAGGCTGCAGGTTTCTATTCGAATCGTCTTATGGGAGTATTTGAAGTTACCGGTAAAACGCCTGAAGCAGTACGCATCAATTCTATCATTGAACCTACTATCAGAGAAGACGTTGCATCTATTAATCTTGAGGTGCCCCGTGCCTATCGATCCTCGTATCGTCGAGTCTTCACTGAGGGAGTCAATCTTAATCCGGAATCTGCGCCTGCGGGAGTATGGTATTCTACTAGCAAAAACGTGGCAGAAGCCGCAGCGAAGAAGACTGAAGGGGCGTCTGTACAAGAATATCAAGTCCACCGCAGCGTTCCAATGTTCCATTATACCGATGCGCGCGGCGCAAGGCTGTTCAAAGAATTCCTGAAGACGCCCGAAGGCAAAGCTTCTATGGAGAAAATGGATCCTGAGTTCTTCCAGGAATATCCTAACTTTATTGAGAAGTATAAGAGCGTATCTCAGGAACGACTGATTCCCACATCTCGTAAGATGTTTGAGAATCCTACACCTGAATTTATTGAATGGTTATCATCTGACAAGTTGTCTCCTGAGGCCATTGAAACATTGGCCGGAGCAACCAAGGGTAAAAAGGTTCGTGAACTTACACGCAACATCGAGGGCATTCAAATGGGCTCTCGCATGTTTATTTTCGACCAGAAAAAAGTATCAGCTGCAAAGGCCGCGCCTAAGGGTGAAATGCCTATAGACGCCGCTCAAACTGAGTTGCGACAGAATATTTCCCTGGGTGAAGAGAAAGGTACTCGCACATGGTCGGAAATCAAGGATTCGACATACCAGTCATTGGTAGATAAATTTGCTCCTCTCAATACTGGAGCGTCTCCAGGTAAAATGACTGAGTCTCGCGCCATGGCATCTGCTCTTATGGGATCGCCTAAAATGGCTATGCACTGGATTGAACATTCGCCATTTAAGTTTGGCAGTCGTGAGAACTTTGGCGTACCTCTTGATAAGATAATCAAGGAAGCAGGTGACCCTCGTGGGTTGTCTGAATACCTGATTGCTAAGCGTACCATGGAACTGTCTGAGCAAGGTGTAGATACGCGTATTAATCCGGAAGTAGCCTATTCTGTAGGTAAGAATCCGGAAAACGTCGCAAAGTATGACACTGCAGCACAGAAGATCTACGACTACAATAATAACCTGCTCGATTACATGAAAGATGCAGGTCTTATCAGTGAACGCCAACTGCGTGACATCAAAGCGAAGAACAAGAAGTATGTTCCCCTTAACGAGGTTGTTACTGAATTTGAACCGTCATTTGGGGAAGACTTTGCTGCACCCAAGGCCGTCATTATTGACCCACTTGAGAGTGTAGTTCGGAATACCTTTAGTGTCATTCGAATGGCTGAGTCTAATGCGGTCAAGAAGCAGATTGCCAAGGACTTCGGTCAAGCTGTAGAAGTCAGTCAGCGTGAAAGTCCGCTGTCTCATGATGTATCGCGTAAAACGCAGATTACTGTCAGAGAAAATGGTCGTAAGCGCGTATATGCTGTGCCTGAAGAAATCGCTAAGACAGCCAGACAACTGGACATGGATTCGGCACTCATTTATAACGGCATAATGAAAGGACTGACTGAGGTCGCATCTTGGACTCGTGCAGGTTCTATTACTACGCCTGAATTTGTTGTACGTAACTTGTTCCGTGACCAGTTTACTGCGGCCATTAGCAATCCAGGTTATATTTATGGATTGAGCGCACTGAAGGGCTTTACTTCGGTTATCAGTAAGCGAACTGGTGGACGACTCTTTCCCAAGATGGAACAATATTATTGGGACTGGGCAAAGAACGGCGGTGGCAATGCGTCCCTTGTAGCTCTTGACAGAAAGTTCACTCAGGAAATGATTACTGAGATGGCTAAAGTTCCTGCACGTAATTTGCTCAAGGACCCTGTCAAGAATTATAAAGAAGTCATCAGTATGATTAATCCGTTGAACCTTCGTAAGGCTCCGGGTATCGTTAAGAGAGCGCTGCAGAGTGCTACTGAGATGACTGATGAAGCCACACGTATTGGTGGGTTTATTGAAGATGTGAATCGTGGTATATCGCCTTTCGAAGCCGCAGTTAAGTCTAGAGATATTACTCAGGACTCTATGAGAATTGGAGCGGCTACTAAAGGATTCAATGCCATTACGGCATTCTTTAATGCCCAGGTTCAAGGTCTCGATAAAACCTATCGTATGGCTAAGGGTGACCCTATCAGGTTTATGTCAGGTGTGGGGGCAGGAATAGTTCTGCCATCTTTGCTTCTGTCATTAGTTAATAATGACATTATGTACAATAGCCCCGACTCTGATACCGCTAAAGCACTCAGAAACGTACCTGACTGGCAACGCGCTACTTGTTGGATCGTTCCTACTCCTTGGGCGGTATTACGTATCCCTAAACCGCAGGAGCTAGCAGTAATCGCGGCAGCCCCAGTTGAAATGTTTGTTGATTGGGTGTATGAAAATAAAGATAGAAGTCTCCTGCAGAAAATGTGGGATGACGGATTTTTTGACGCCGTTAGTGATCAGATTATACCTAGTGTTATGCCTTCAGCTATTGCACCTGTGTATGAATCTGCGGCTAACTATAGTTTCTTTACCGGAAACCCCATTATTCCATCATTCATGGAAGATATGTTTCCGCAGACGCAATATAAGGCCAACACAACTGAGATTGCTAAGAGCCTGTCGCGTGTCCTCAATTATCTGGACCCTGTAGCAGAAACAGCAATTGGTAGACGTGCATCTTCTCCACTTATTATGGAACATCTTGTGAGAGGATGGACGGGTCAGGTAGGACAATATGTCCTTTCTGCCTTGGATACTGCGGCGCAAGAAGCGGGAATTATAGACAAAGTAGAACGTGCGGCACCGACTCTTGCTGACTTACCTGTGGTTAAGTCGTTTGTTTTCAGATATCCTAGCGTGAGTGCTAAAGCAATTGAAGACTTTCAGACAAAGGCAGGTCAGCTTGAGAATCGTCTGAAGTCAGTAAACATGCTCATGAAAGAAGGTACTGGCGTTGCAGCAGCCATGGCTGAAGAACTCATGAATAGCGGACCTATGGGCCAGTTTACTGGCGTACGGTCTTCTCTGAATAACATGAGCAAAGCTGTCAGAATGATTCAGTTTAATGAAGACATGGATGCAGATGAAAAGCGACAACTAGTCGATCAAATTTATAGTGAAATGATCGATGTCGCAGAACAAGGTCTTCTTGTCATTGACGAGGTTAATAAGGCCTATAAGGAGATGAAGAATGCTGGTAAGCAATAACGTGTTTAAGAACCGTTATGTTTGGGATGGTTCTCAAACCAACTTCCCAATTTCATTCCCATTCCTCGATAACAACCATATTCAAGTATGGTATGCCCAACCTGGTCAACCGGATACTGATGCCGTAATCCTGGGTAAAGAAAACTATACTATTACTGGTGCAGGAAATCCTGCAGGTGGTGTTCTTACGCGTACTACTGGATGGGCAGTAGGTGCTACCATTGCTATCGTGCGAAATGTACCTATCACTCAGTTGCATCAATACACGCAGTATGACAACTTCCCCGCCGAGTCGCATGAAGACGCCTTGGCCAAACTGACAATGATTTGTCAGCAATTGGATGAAATCTGCTCGCGTGCGATGACTGTACCGGTCACGTCTGAGAAAAACCCCCAGGAATACTGGCAGGATATCCTCGAACAGAACCAAATTGCTCTTGAAGCATCCTTGCGCGCTGTTGCTGCTGCTGAACAAGCTGAGACTTGTAAGACACAAGCTTGCCAATGTGCACAGGATGCGCGTGATACCGAAGCCAGGATTGAGGCTGCCGCTACTGGTCAGATTACGGCTATTAACAATGCAGGGCAGACTCAGATTACCGAAATTGGTAATGTGGCTGCAACCAAAAAGAATGAAATTACTGCTGAAGGTAATAACCAAGTCAGTCGTGTATCTGGCCAAGGTCAGACTGAAGTTGATCGTATTAATGCGATCAGCGATACCCGTCATGAGGAGATCGCGACTCTTGGTACCCAGTATGTAAACACCATTAATGGTGACGGTTCTAAATGGGTGGCAGATATTACTAACACTGGTTCTACCAATATTACATTGGTTAATACGGCCGGGTCTAATGCCATTACGTCTATTACTGACACCGGTAACTTCCAGGAATCGCGTATTATTGGTGTAGCAGCCAATGCTGTACAAGATGTACGTCAGGAAGCACAAGGTGCACGACAGGAAGCTGATAGAGCAAAGAACGAAGCTGACCGCGCCAAGGCAGAGGCTGACAGAGCTCAACAGACAGCCATTGGTGAATTGCCTATTGCCAATCATTTTGTGCAAGGCATCACTCGTTTGGCTACTACTCAGGAACACCTGGATGCTACTGATGACACTATTGCTGCAACGCCTCTTGGTGTAAAACAAGTTGCCCAGCAGTTTGTGAACATTGTTATCACGCAGCCGACCATTACTGGTCCGGACTCTGTACGTGAACAAAGTACTCATATGTATTCTTTGCATGCTAAAGCCCTTCTGCCTGATGCAAAGATTGTGGCATTCTATTATCATATTGATGAACTTGGTCCTACTCCGACTAAGGTGGATGTACCTACGGCTTCTCAAGCTGTCGAAGTAACTCTCGATACCGATGTTACCTTCCCAGGTAACATCGGTACGGTCAATACACTCATTGTGTACGCCGAAGATAGTTATGGTAACTTGTCTCGGTATTCTTCCAAGCCGGTGGAAATTCGATTGAATGAACCACCAAATATGGCTGGTTTCACGCATACGATTCCGGCCAATGTCGCGAAGGGTACTACTTACACCATTAAAATGAGTGGTGCCGTAGACCCGGATGGCGACCCTGTTACATACAAGTTTGATTTCGGCGATACCGGTATTGTTGCCACACCTAATACTGGTATTATTGACAATCAGAATGTGCAGTTTACTTTGCCTAAAGACAATACGAAGTATCCGCCATCTGCGACTAATACAACGTATGTTCTGACGTTTAAGGTCATTGCAACGGATTCCTTGGGGGCTACAAACCAAGTAACTATTACCACAGTTATGAGTGTTATTTTTGACGCTCCTATTATTGGTAGTCCACGTCAGGGTCAGACTGACTTTAATCCAAAAGGTACTGTTACCTGGAGCGAAGCTTCTATTGCAAATGATGTCATTGATCCTGATATCGCTATTTTGGCCATATCTGAAACTTCAGATATGACTAATCCGGTGTGGCGTAAGGAAATGAAACCTGCAGTTTCATCTATAGCTGTAGATCTTCCTTATAATAAGACACTTTATGCCCAAACACGTTATAGGAACGACGCTCATAGCATTGATGGCGTACCGAGTCTTAAGATTAACTTCACCACTCAGGTTGTATTACCTAAACCTACTTTTGTAGTTACGGTAGATGGTGTTGCGGTAACTTCTGGTGATACTACTACGCAGTCAATGGTTGAAGCTTCTAAAGTACTCATTACAGTCAATGGCAGTTCTACCACTCCCACAGGCGACGCAACTGACTGGAATGATATCTCCATTGCCGATAATATGTCATTCAACAACGCTTATGAAGGCGGATATACTGGTAACATATTTACGTCATATACCTCGGCGCTTAGCGGTGGATTTATTTCTGCCGGTGTTCCTGCAAAACCGACGTATTTGCGAGTAAGGCAAACAGCGCGACAAGTAGGACCGGAAGGGTATAAAATAGACGTAGTTAGTCCATGGTCGGATATCTTTGAACTCAAACTTTTGAGTGCGTCTCTGACTGCTCCGGTTCCTACTACTCCAGCCACTGGTACAGGAAATATTCCGAAGACTGGAGTAACTCTTCAGTGGAACAATGGTACTCCCGTCGGTCAGACTATTGATAAGGTCCAAGTTCAAGTCGCAACTGATGCGTCATTCTTAACTATTGTTAAGGATTCAGGCGCTATCAATACTGTTACATCTTGGAATGTAGTAGACTTGGCTCTGAACACAACCTATTATTGGCGCGTACGAAATAATGGTACCGCCACTGGTTGGAGTGCCTGGTCGAATACTTTCAATTTCAAAACGTTTGTCAATGAATTGACATCTCAGCCACCTATTACGGCGCCAACGGCCAATCAGTCTCTTATATCGCGTAAAAACCCGATAGCTGTCACATGGAATAATCCTAATACTGCCAATGCAAATGGTAGTGTTCAGTATATTGTCAATGTGTATGACAATTCTTGGAACCACATGTACAGTTCCGGCCTTTTGGGAAATGCGGTTAGGAGTTTTAATATTCCTACCAATACTTTGCCGAATGCGGATACACCGTACATCATCCAAGTTGTAGCAACCCTTGATGGTGGAACTAGTACTCCTGCTGAATACAATCAGTGGAAGGCATCTGCGCTTACTATTCGTACTTCTCCACCTGCTGTAAACGTTACACATCGATATACTACTAACTACACCATTCCGTATTCTGGTACTTACAGAGTTACAGCCCTAGGTGGCGGCGGTGGCGGTGGTGGTTATGGTCGAGCACCATCATCTGGCGCTTTTGCTTTAGGTGGCGGTGGTGGTGGTACAGGAGGATGGGGACAAGCAGATTCGTGGTTTGACGCCGGAACTGTTATTCAGTGTACAGTAGGAGCAGGAGGAGCAGGTGGTAGAGGAAGTGCGCCGCCAGATTCAGTTTCTGGTACTACTGGAACAACTGGTGGTGCAGGTGGTACAACTAGGGCATATGTAAATGCAGGAATGGATTTATATGGTCCTGGCGGCGGTGGTGGTGCCGGTGGCGGTCAAGTCAGCAGTGTACCAGCGGCTGGTGGCGCCGGTGGAGCGGCAGGGTACCAAGGTGCAAATGGTACTGGTGGCGGTCAGGGTGGTACATACTCTGGTGATGGAAATCAGGGTGGTGGCATAAATTGCGCCGGAGGTGCAGGTGGTACCGGTAAACAAACAGGTACTTACTTGAGAGGTTCTGGTGCAGGTGGTGGTGGTTGCTTTAGTTTTGATGGTTCATATAAAGCAGGTTGCGGAGGCGGTGGTCAAGGGCAAAATGTTGCCAGTGAAGCTATGCCTGGTTGGGCGAATGGCGGCGATCCTGCAGCGCCAGCAGACCTTACTCAAGGATCGCCGGGCTTAGTTAATATTTATAGCCTGTGGACGGAGTAATTTATGAAGGTCATGGCTATTTTAGATAAAGGCGGTATCATTAACAATATTATCATGTGCGCAGACGATTTTCCTGAAGCGCCCAATGAGCGTATTGATATTACTTCTAGCCCTTGGCTTCGTATAGGAGATCCCATTGATTTGGAAGATCCTTCGACCATTGAATTGGAGACGATTGAAGCGCGTGAGCAAGAGTTTATGGCAAGGATGGACAATCTTGACAAACAGCAAATTCGTCCATTAGCCACACTCTATGTACTCAAACAAGCGTCACCAGAAGATGAGAATATTTTGTATATGGCTGAGATGCAGAAACAGGCATATAGGAATGTGCATGATGAACTTATGATTACGGCGATTCGTGATTGGCAGCCGATCGTCGAAGCCGAATATGTGCGAATCACGTCATAATTAAATATTCTCTACAAGAAATGTCTGAGAAAAAATAATGTACAAATCCCAGACATTGTGGTATTATACTAACAATGTCTGGGTTATCCCATAACCCTGTAACATGTAGGAGGTTTGTAATGTTCAAGTATGCACCGGGTATGGAATCCGGTCTTGGCGCGGCTCTTAACATGATGCGTAAGCATGCGGAGCCCGATGGTGACGAGGGAACTACTGTTACCAACATCTTTAACATGGAAGACAAGGAGTCTGGTATGAACGACATCGCTGGCCTTATGGCACTCATGCAGAACAACAAGGGTATGGACCTTCCCGGCATTCTCGCGCTTTGTCAGTAGAAGGGCTACGGCTCCGACCGCGTAAGGGAGGTAGCCAATGGCAGAAGATCAGGGGTATCGGGGACCTTTTGCTCCGACGAGTCCTGCCCCTAAGCAGGGCTTCGCACACAATGAGGAATCCTCCCATGAACGTGGGAAGGAATACCGTGATCAGGGCTCGTTGTTTACGTATGCCCCGAATGGCGGTGAAGTAGAGCCCCAACACCATGACCGTGAACGTGAACATGACCGTCGCGATGATCGCAGAGATGAACGTCGCAACGACCGTTATGATGATCGCCGTGATTGGAACCAAGACCGGTATTCGGAAAGGTCTGAACATCCGTTCAAGGAACTGATGGGCATAGTGCGACCCCTTATCAAGGACTTGAGAGAGTCCTATGGTAAAAAGAATGAATACGCCAACGAAAAGGGATTCGACGATATTGAACGTATCGAAGATGAACTTGAAGGTTGGTTGGGGTACCGAGATCTGGCGAAAAAGGATCCGCGTTACAAGCATGTGTCGAAGCAGGAATTCGGCCATATGCTTCTCGCAATTCAGGATCTCCTTCAGTACATTTACGAGGAAACTCGTGAAAATCCTGAAGAACGCCAGGAACTGTACAACTTCATTCACATGATTAAGGGGTAAGTGATGGAATGGCCCAGACAGCTGCTCGATAAGGTGGAAGAGTTTGAAGGCTTCAGTGAAAAGCCATATATCTGTCCCGCCGGATATTGGACTATCGGCTTTGGCACTCTCTGTGATAAATCGCATGCTCCTGTGACCAGAGAAGAAGCCGAAGCTCTGCTCATTGAAGAGCTGGACAGATGTTATAATGAAGCACTCATCCAGTGCTCAGTGCTTCGCAAAGAGCCTGCTCATCGCGCTCAGGCTATTGCGGTATGGATGCACAATCTTGGCTCTGGAGCTTTTGCCTCTTCCACTTTCAAAAAGAAGGTGAATGCAAAAGAATGGTATGATGCCGCTCGTGAAATGATTCGTTGGACTAAGGCCACAGTGAAAGGCCAAAAGGTCGAACTTGGTGGGCTGGTTCGGCGGAGATTTTACGAGGCAAGCGTCTTCCTGAATGGTGCGTAAAATGAGTATCAATGATATCTCATTAGATACATGGTTAGTCATTTGTAACATTGTCTGGGCACTAGTTGTCTGGGCCATGAAACGCGAGGTCATTATCATAAAAAGTGACCTCATAACTAAAGACGAGTTTGATTCTTATACGTCATTTGAAGCTGCTGAACGTGAATCCTTAAGAAAGGATATGCACGCAATGGAAATAGAAGCTGCTCGAACTAAGGCGATTCTCGAGCAGCTTCCAACCAAGGATGATATTATAGATATCCAGACTCGTTTGCAAACTCTTTCAGAGCATTTAACAGTTGTTGCTGCGTCGCGTCCTTCCGAGTTAAGGTGCTCAACACACGATCGTCAACGGTCTTAGGAATTATTATATGGTCGACTAGCACCGGTTTGGTTTGTCCAGGCCGGCGCAGTCGACCATTTAATTGTTGATAGGTTTCGAGGGACCAAGTAAGTCCAAGCCAGCATATGCGGTGACCGCCATACTGTAGATTAAGGCCGTGGGATAATGAATTGGGGTGACAGAAAAGTACAGGGAGATTTCCTTTGTTCCATTCATGAACGTACTGCTTAGACAATTCGGTAGGAGTGCCCCCAATAATAGCTGGCGCCTCTGGAAGTCTCTTTCTAATTTCGATAAGTTCACTTCTAAACTGAATGGGAACGAGCATGGGATCGCCAGCTGCTTCCTCAATTCGGTCAAAGAGGGTATCCACTTTTGCGGTATTATCGAATATAATGTTACGCTGCTCGTCATAGATAGAACCTTGTAAGAGCTGGCGTAACCGTAATGAGAGTATTCCAGCAGTAGCTGCTGTAAGAGTACTTTCATTTGCAAGAGTCGTAATAAATTCTGTCTGAAACTCTTTATATCGTTGCATGGACGCTGGAGGGAGATATGCGGGAATAGATGAAAAGATGTATGGTTCAAGTTTAAGATAGTCATTTGCATCCAACCTGAAAGTTATATCTTTAATTTTATCAATCACAATATCCATTGCACCGTCGTTCTCAATCCATATGAATCTATCAATTTGAATATGATAGGTCATCATGAATTGAGTTTTCTTTTTTCCAAGGCGCTCTCCATCATCCAAAAGAAAATACTGCGACCACAAATCTCGTACGCCATTTGGTGCGGGAGTTCCTGATAGGGCATATGCGCGTTTAAAAAGTCGTTTAAACTCTTTCATGAGTTTGAAGCGTTTAGAACTAGAATCCTTGAGCTTTGTCATTTCATCCCAGATAATCATGCCATCACGCATGTAATTGGTCATTTCAATGGTCCAAGCCTTGCTCAACCAGTTGATACCATCATAATTTATGATATACACATCAAGACCTGGTTGCAAGTATCTTGTCTTTCCATGAAGTACTTGATACTTAAGGTCAGGTCGCCATTTAGCGATTTCCTCCGGCCATGTGATAGCGGCGACAGTGAGGGGTGCAAATATGATTGTGGGGCGGTCAATCATATGAAGTAGAATTGCTGTCTTCCCCATGCTCATGTCAACAGCAAAATACCCTACATCATGACTATTGCCCCATTCCACAGCCTTTTTCTGATAATCACGAAGTTCCATATTAATCGTCCTTTAGTCGGTGGAAAGCTACATGACATGCTCTACAAACCCAAACGATACTAGTAGCGCTATCTGGTCTATCATAATGTAAATGATGGCATTCAGCTGGTTGATCTCCACAAATTTCACATGTGGTCTTTTGTACAATTTTACCATGTCGTATAAGTTTACGCGTAAGTACTCTTACTGCACGTTTAGCTAAAAATTCAGGATTAAACCGTTGTTTTTCATCATAATATATTGTACTCTTTATTCGTGCTTTATCCGACATTTTATGCTTTTTCATAGTGCGTAACTCATTGGTATTATTGAACAATTGAGTTCTATGAGTTAAAAACTTTGAGACGATAAAATACCAAGGCCCCTCGCGTTTAACTCATAGAACTCGAGTTCTGTGCGTCCTTTTATGCCCTAGGCCTCATTTTTCTCGATTCCCAAGGCGGTGTCAGGTAAAAAGAGGAAGCAATTTTCAGGACTGAAAGGAAACCGAATATCTTTCCGTCGTAAACGCAATGACAGAACTGGGTATCGCATGATATTGGCTTGAGTCTTCCACCAATCAATAAATGACTGGGGTTCGTCCAACCACTTGTCACATATCAGGTTCTTCTCTGCCAGAGTATATTTGCAAATGAGAGCACGCAGGCGTTGCGCAAGAGCGTAGGCTACAGTGCTCTTATTGAAAGAATTGCATACCTTACGCGCATTAGTCACGCGTTCAAGATATTCACCGTACCGCTCTTCTTGAATCTTCTTATTCGATCTCATTATTTATCCCTCCGAATAGCCTTAAGACGAGGATGACGCATGCTACCAGCCGGTGTGATTTCTTGGCAGGCTACTTCGACAGTTTGTCCAATAATTTCAGTGCTGTCCTGGAAGAAAATCGCGCGCTGTACATCAGACAAACCGCTGCCAACCCTAACAGGGACGCCATGAAAGTCAATGATAATACCGCCAGCCATGCCAGCGTATTTTCCAGTACCTTCAAACACGTCGATAACTTTGCAGTCATAGGTGTCCTCGTTTTTGATTTTCATCCATGCATGAGAGCGCTTACCGATATACGTAGCATCAGGCCACTTTACCATTGCTCCTTCATACCCATCAGATCTGAATTGGTTATAAAGATTGAATGCGCCATTCTCGGTATTTACCAGGTAATGCGGCACGAGCTTAATATTGCTCGTTTCCTTCACACAGTCAAGAAGAATACCAAGACGGTTATGTAAGGACTCGTTATGAAGATCAGGTGTATCGAAAATATTAAACACTACCTCATCAGACTGAGCAAATGACCGAATGTCACCACTCGAATCCTGGAAAGACTTACCAGGTATAAGCAGCTCACCATCAAGTCTGAAAGAGTACTTTTTCAGCTCACTCAGTACACGGTCAAGACCTTTCAATTCAAAGCCCTTGCGTGACCTGATAGTAGGCGTTTCACCAGGCATATACATGGCACGTAGTCCATCAAGTTTAGGACTGACATAACAAGGCCAACTAGCCTTTTTCGGGTCGTAAAGGTGAGCGAGAGCGATGGGAAATTCAGGAACAGTATCAGGTAAGGCGCGATTAATGAGAGTGGCGCCCATTCCAAGACGAAGATCTTTTTCCACCATGCCAGCCAAAAGAAGAGCCGATTCATGGGTGAGCGTATTCATATGGTCATAAAATGCTTTCTTTGCTTCACGACCTCCAGAGCGCATAAGGCCATTCAAGACTTTGTTGGTATCGGCAGAGAATTCATGAAGGCCCAAACCAGAGAAGTTCGACCAATTGACCTTGTTGATGTTAAAATGGATGAAGGGCGAATAGGTAGTACGCAAAACCTTTCGCAACTCAGGATGCTTGCGGAGAAAATCTACTTTAGCGTTGGTGCCACGAGTATTACGCAGTATCCTGAGAGTGTTATACATGTCGTTGGATGAAGTCATCTACTTGCTCCTTGGTAGATAAAGTTTCAATCTTACAATTAAAGCTCTTAATCAAATCATGAACGTATTCTTGAAGTTTACGCAGTTTCTTGCCTGGCGCTTTAAGCTCTACAAAGATACATCCATGATTTGGAAGAAACACTATTCTATCAGGAACGCCATTTCTTCCTGGAGAAACAAACTTCCAGCATTGACCTCCATGGCGTTCTACCTCTTGTTTGAGATAGCCTTCTATGCTTATCTCTCGAGTCCGAATGCGTGCAAAAGGTGATTCCATTCTTCTGCCTTCCTGAAAGAAATATAACGTGTAAAAAGCCGATGAATGACAGAAGTTCTACGCTTGTTTTCAAGTTCATATTTGAGAAACAGAAGCGTACCATTCTTGTCTATGTTTTTGGTTTGCAGAAAGATATTGATGTATGTCCAGTTAGACATGATAGCATCAATATCAGGATACACAGCCTTGGGATCTTGGGATACACTCCTCAATTCGTCATACAAAGCCACAAATGTCTCCTTATGTGTTTAAGCTTTCTTGTATCGCGGTCCATACCAACCTTCGGCTCTCAAAGGTAAGCCCTCCGCCCAGGGCTCGGTGTGACACATGCTTGTCTCTAATAACGCGAGACGCTCTTTCGGGTCGTGTTTGAAAGACTCTTCGCATATTACCTCGTCATAGATAGACCCAATAATATTTAAGCCATTTTCACGACACTTAAATTTGCCATCATACAATATATCCCGGCCCAATGCCTGAATGACGTTTTCTGTCAATTTACCAGGAGTGCTATACTGCCGCATGTACGTCTTAGTAGTCTGGTTCATACCCATATATGACAGAGTATCGCCATAGAGACCTGGGGCGATCTTAGGGTCATAATAATACATAGCACGACCAGAGGGAAGGAGCATCTGTAGCCAACGATGACCATTGCGATCAATGACTACCTTAAACTGAACTCGGTTTGTTGTAAAGGTATACCCCTCATTTCTAAGAGCATTCATTGCACATTTCATGAGAGCATACCACATTTTTACAACAAGATGATACTTAGTTCTATAAGCCTGAACAATGGTCTGAGCTTCAGACATAGAAAGAATTACACCAATACGCTCTGCATACGATATAAGCTTCTGCGCGCCCATGCCATAACCACAACCAAGAATGCCAACTTTACCTGTTTGCCTTTGGTCCTTGACTACTTGTTCGTAAGTCGTGTTGTAGATTTCCGCGGCCATATCGATATATTGATCGAATTTTTGAGCGAAGCGCTGTACTGCTACATAATCTTCAGCAAGCCAGACAAGCAAGATATATTCAATGGCAGAATAGTCTGCGGCCAGAATATATTTGCCCTCAGGCGCTTTAATCATTGACCGAATGAGAGCACGAGCAGACTTAACAGGATTACGCTCGCATATGGAAAAATCAAAATACGCTGCAATCTCGGACTCAACGTCCTTAACACTAGCGCGAGGGAGATTAAGCAACTGAAAACCCATACCAGTAATGCGACCGGTGTGGGCACCGTAGTATCGACTGTTATCGTGCATGCGACCATTATACACCATAGACATAATGCGCTTATACTTTCCGATCGAAGACAAACCAAGGGAAGCGCGCAGTTCAATAAGGCTAACAACAGAATCAGGCAATTCAAGAAAGTGTTCATCATTCATTACCTTTTCTAACTTGTCAGCTGTAAGGCTTTCCAGGAATTCATATCCCATAACCTCATTGATAAATTCTTTTATGCGTTTAACCTGAGTTATCTTTGTAACTTTGCCATTGGTAATGTCTGGCAGAATATTGTTCTGCTCTTCCATATATACGGTAGTTACTTCAAGGATCTTAGCTGCTTCATCAACCGCCATAGGAAGCCCTGTCGCGTTAATATCACAGTTAAGTTCCCATATGGCTTGTTCTCGTTTAGAAAGAGAAGAAGAGGGCAGTGCAGCCAATAGTGCCTTAGTAGAAGTAACGTCCTGCATGTTATACATGACGTAACGGTCCCACTGAGGGCCTGTAAGAATGGTACTTGCGAGATGTTTAGGTACAGTACAAAAGTGTTTAATGAGAGAAGAACCCGCAGAATCTTTAACCTGTTGTGGGCACATGACTGCAGTGGCTTTTTCAAGAGACTGTGGCAAGCCATATCGTCCACAGACCGCCTGAACGTCAATAAAGTCATGAGGAGTAACCTCCAAGCCCAGTATATAATGGATGACGTCCATTTCAAACTGGGCATTAAAAGCTACAATCTTTGCTTGCTTAGTTATGACGTATTCACTTATCGCTTTAGCAAATGATTGAAAGCCAGTATGCACTGTTTCAGTTATCATTGGCTCGTCATCAATTTGAAAGGAACAGATCTGGACATAGGTGGAAGGGTGGTGCATATATCGTGCACGGCCTTCTACCATAAGATCCACATCTGAACCTGTTTCAAAGTCAAGATATATGTGCATGGAGGTTACTCCTATTATGTGTTAGTGATAATTAAAATGACTGCGGCCAAAGGTACGTACAGCCATGTAATAGAGTTGTGCACGAATGCCGTGCCCCATGCGCTTCATGCAGTCTCTGAGAGCTTTATCCGCTTCTTTGCGGTCTGCTTCAGTACCACCCCAGTTGTACGCTTCATCATGTTTGTCACAACACCCTTCCCACGCCGGCGGTGTGCCAAGAACTTTTCTCCAAAACTTGGATATTCCAGCGGAACATCCATCACCCTTTTCAACAATTGCCATAATCTCTCCTACAAATTTTGTAGAAAGGTGGATAAAAGAAAGGCCGGTAACTCGTGGGTGCTACCGGCCTTTGTATTAGTTATTGCAGATCTTCATCGCCGGCCGGCTCAGTATCAGCCACACTAGCAAATGCCGATGTAGCGTCGCCAGAGCGCCCATCAAGTCGGTCATCGTCGCGACGCTTCATGATATTGTTCAATCCGCATCCGACGCCGATGGACCCGCTGTTGTTGAACGGGAAGAAGTTGCAATCAACCATGGCCCATACGCCACTATAAATCGCGCCTTCTTCGAAGATGGGCTTGGCATACCGGTCAACGATTCCGGGTTTGTCATTGGAAGACGCCGACACGAACATGTGGCCACGATAAGAGGCTCGCGAATCCTTCTTGTCATCCGTAGCTATTTCGTAATAGGCGTCGCCATCACGAAGAGGATACTTGAACGTGGGATTCTGAGATCCAGCCTTGTTGAACTTGCCCTTCTGGATACCCTTTTCAATGGCCGCGTCGATCTGGCGCTTGAACCAGTCGATGGCGTCCTTGTTGGTTTTGGGAATCAGGATACCAACAGAGTACTTCAGAACGCCACTCTGATTGGCTTTGGGTTCATCAACGGACACGTACGTAAGGCGAACTTCGGGAGTGATAGCCATAATAATCTCCAGTTTGTCAGTTTGAGGTTTGTCAGAATGTTTGCGTGCAGTCTGACATTAGCGAGTTTTGCTATAGCCAAGTTTGATGCGCTCATAATTGATGTGCATCTTTCTCTTGAACACATCCTCAACTTGCTCCCACGACAGCGAGTTGTTTTCCATGAATGCGCCCAAGAAGAAAAGTATATCAACCACCTCTTCCGCCATGTTGTCCATATTGTAGGACTTATAGCCCAACGGACGCCATGGCTTCCAAGGGGTGGATTCTTGCAGTTCTGTCACTTCATTATGAAGCGCCGCAATCAGTTGATTGTTCATATCGCGCCGGTCAATAGCAGACCGTACAGTAGAGTTCTGATCTTCCTTGGCAATCGGATAACCAAGGATCTCATGATACTCTTTGATCATCGCGAACATATCTGCCGCAGTGAGAGACTTTTCAGTTTCCATAGCTAAGCCCCATATGTATCCATGTATCTTCAGGCCGTACACGTGACCACAAACCATGACCGGTTTTGTTATGATTGGTCTCATTCACGAACAGCACTTTAGTACATCCAGCATTGATAAGTGCCGCAGTACATTGGATACATGGTTCGAGTGTGCAATATGCCACAAAAGGTACATTGCTTGACCGCTGAATGAGGGCGTTTATTTCGGCGTGCACAGCATAGCAGGGCAAGCCGTCATTTTTAACACAACAATTCTCATCGCAGCAGTTAAACACGCCTTTCGGATTGCCATTGTAGCCGGTAGACAAGATATTGCCAGTGCTCTCGTCTACCAGCACGCATCCGACCTGCTTGTCAATACAAGTAGACCGCTGCGCGACTGCCGTAGCTACTTGGATATAATACTGGTGACGGGAGATCCGCATGACATCTTTCCCTGGTTGCAGCGGCCATTGTGCATAAAGCAGTACGGCCCGATCATTGAAAACAATTCCGGAAACCAGTCGCGGCACATAGTATGTATAGCCGCAGCCAACATCTGCATTTCCTGAACGTTGCGGCGACAAAGCCGGAGCTGCAAGAAGTTAATGAGTGAGCGTGCGTTCATGGTCACAACCACATTGACGCCGGCGCTCATGGGAAGCAACATACGAGCTTCTTCTTTTGCTTCACCATCCTGCATAAGAAGATTGTACGCCTTTAGGGCTTCAGTATGCGCCTTTTGTACGCGCGCATCGTTAACCATATAAGGATGTACAAAGCAGTCATAGGACGTATAATCCTGATAATGCTGACTGCTGGACGTGTACGAGGCAATACGATGACGCACATGCTGATCAAAGCAAGCCCGAGATACGTCGGTAATGCGGAAGCAAATGACCGCGTGTTCCACAGGATTGAGATGATCAGCCGAGATCAAGAACGATAATAGAGCGCTCGGATTTCCCTTAATCTCGGGGTTCTTCTTCATCGTTTGCTGGGCAGCCAGGGCAACCACATTTGCAGGATACGGGGTCGACCATATTACTTGGGCTTTCGGGGCATACGGCTTCAGCATTTTCTTGCTCTCCTTCGATTGTGCAGTAAACAGGGTGATAGACCCGCAGACCATGAAAGCGTGGTGCTTTCACATAATTATCGCCATAGTTGCATGTTTTACACATGCGCCCCTTAGGACGAGAAGACCATTCACAGGTATCACAGCCCTTAATTACAAACTGTTCTACCGCACGGTCATAAGAACCCGCACAATCTTTGGCTACATAGTTATAGTCGCCTTCATCATTGTTCTTGTAGTACGTGCATGTAATACACTTGTTATTGGTAACAAGATTATTGCTCAGTGCGCCATATGCACAGGTTTTGCATCCCATTTCGACAGACTTTGCACTATCATTTTGGGGATTACACGCGAACCAATGCAGAAACATAGCATTAGCTGCAACATGAGCAAGGTGAGACTGACCCGATTCAGGATCATTCATCTCACCGCGCTCGAAGGCATTCAGATGACGATGCAGAGCATCAAGATAGCGCCGATGTGCGTTATCTGTGGTTTTCCAATCCTCAGGCCCATATTTTTCTGCGCCCATGGTGAGAACCTTCGCCAGCTCAAGGGCAAAATTAGGTTCAATGAGCGAGAAACAAGGCTTTCCAGAGTCAAATTTCGACATATTAGGCTCCTCTACAACATTTGTTGGAGATTAAAACGCCTTTTAAAGCCCGCCCGAGAACAGCCTTATACTCGGGCGGGCAGCCATAAGGTGGCGATTATGACGTGATTAAAGCGGCTTCCGTCGTAATCGCCATGCTCATGACTGGACCTTAGACGAGTTCTTCGTCCGCGGTATCAGCGGCGATTTCCACGTCCAGGCCCTGATTCGGCTGGCCTTCAGCTTCCGAGAGCAGCACGCTGGCGAGCTCAAGCTCAAGCTCAGCGATGCGATGGCGCAGCTGCAGTTCACGGGAATCGGGGTTCATGTTGAGGCGGGCGCTGGCGGTGGTCAGGGCCTTGGACGCCTTCGTTTCGCGAGCCTTGGCCTTTTCGAGGGCCTGGGCGAACGTAAGGGCGACACGGGGCTTGCGATTGGCGGCAGAGGCGGCCTTCTTGGCTTCGAATTCTTCAGCGGTGCCGATGTGGTAGACGCCGTTTTCGTCAGCCATGGGATACTTGCCCATGAGGCGAAGCTGGGCGAAGATCGTGCCGCGGCTCTTGTTGGTCATTTCGGTAGCAGCTTCGATGCTCTCGTTGGTGGCGCCGCCCTGTTCGATGAGCCAAAGGGTGTGTTCGCGCTTGTTCTGAAATTCCATGATAATGCTCCTGTGTTGGTTTTAGATGCGTTATACGCTTGATGTGAATTTAATATGCCTCAATTTCATCTTGATGTAAACCCTTTTTTCACCATTTTTAGAAAAATTTTCTCTGGTGTAGGGTTCCAAAGTTATGTTACTCCTCAGTAACGTCGGAAGTGAGGGCGTGATATTCATCCAGAAGACGTGCGAGTTCCGGGTCCTGTGCGCTCATTTGCTTGCACATTTCAAGGAACTTAGACTCAGTCAACTTGGATTCCATGGCCGCCTTGAGCGCGTTCATGCGGAACATACGATTGCGTGCCGCATTCACTGCTGCAACATGATTGGTCACGTTGCACACAATGAATGCCGAGGCCTTAAGTGCGTGCTCATGCCCTTCATTATCTACCTTAACTATCTTGTACCCGTCGCGGGTTTCTGCAACCACAAGGTCGCCTACGCGACAAGGAACTGTGGAATGATAAGAGTAGACCTTTGCCGACAGTTCATTGGAGTCAGTTCCTTCGGTATACTTAAAGAACCTTACGCCGTAATAATACAACTTCATAATTGACCTCCCCAAATGGCTATAAGTGTAAAAAAGCAAATTCCACCCCAGAATACAAGCCATATGGCGTCATTGTACGTGTTATATAGGCCTATTCCTATACTCATGCATATCACGATGAATAAGAATATGCCTATGGTCATACCGGTGTAACCTCCTGAGTCTTAAGGTTGATAGAGCCCCACGCCCATGTGTGATAATCGTCGTCTTCAGCGCTTCCGAAGGTACACATGCCGCACATCCCTACGTCATGCACGGTGTTGTCTTCTTCGAGCCACGTGACAGTTCCCTTCTTACCACATACCAAGCATGTCCCATCCAGGTTGACATATGTGTAATCTTGTTGAGCTTTCATCGTTACTCCTCCATGTCTGCTACAGATGCGAAGACAGTCGCCGCATCTCGAGTGAGGCTTATGGTAGGACGTGGGTCAGACGCAGGCACAATAGATGCCGCGCCGTACTCAGTCTGATAGAGCTTGTTGAATTCAGGGTCAGTCTTAAGGCCCTTAACCAGCTTTTCAATGGCCGCTACAGACTTGAGGTCGGCGTCAAACAGCTCACCGGCATCGATGCCCTTTTGTTCCATGAACTGAATGACACGATCAGAAGATACAGACCACTTGCGTGACCCTCGTCCCTGAACGACCTTGTAACCTGGGATAGCTTCTGCCCCCTTCAGATAACATTGGGTGCGCACATAGTCCTTGACAGCCTTAATGGCGTTTTCAAGAGACGGAATCTTGGCGTAGAATTCCGCGATCTTCTTATGGTCTACGCGCTGCACCTCAATATCCGCGTACATTGCGAAGGCTTCAGCGGCCTGCTGATTGACCTGGGCATGTCGTGCAGGACACACAGCATTGGCTTTGCACCACCTGCATGCGTCAAGAGATGGCCTAAGCACAGGATTGTCAATCCGTTCTGCCGTTCTGAGAGCTGGCGAGAGAACGGACTTGTACCAGTTATCCACGTACTCTCGTGTTACAGTCTGGTAATCGAAGTTGTCGAGGCGAGGCTGCGCGACATGCACAGTCACCTGGTTGATAGACGGAAACTTTTCCAACAACAACCACGCATATGCGAGGAATTGAGGATTGTCCAGCACAGCCACATGCACGCCGCCGCCAAACTTCCAGTCAACGATGTGTGCCGCCTGTGTAGTAGGATTGATCAGCACCACGTCAGCAGTACCAGCCACATCCGTTTCAACAGCGGAAATCATATACATTTCAGTAAAGATCGCACTGTTGTTGTCACGAATGGACGTGAGATAGTCCATGCACCGTTCCAAGAGGACCTTATAATCAGTGCGCACATCAGGCATGGTGTTGGAATCAATATACTGCTCCATATAACTGTGGAGCATGGTGCCTTCAGCAGCGTAGGGCGAAGTCGGAAGTTGCTCAATTCCTTCGCTCATGAAAACAGAACCTGGGCATGCAATGATGCGAGACAACTGAGACGGGGAATACTTGGCATGCTTTGCGTTACTCATCGAGAAGCTCCTTTAGCTCTAACATGTTATATACAGCAGGAATTGCTATACTTTCAAGGTTGTCATTGCGGAGATAGATGCCTTGTACCGAGAAGCTGCACAGGCCATAGTGGCTATCCCAGGCTAAGAGCAGGTCTCCAACCATGTGCGCCTTATGCGACTTGATTACCCATTTGCTGCTGCCCAGCACATCTTGGCCCCTGCCATTTAGTAAGTGGCATAGGTACAGCATCAGTAGTCCTCCAGCATACCGCCGAAAATGGTGAGACCGATGCCTACACCTAGGCTCAGCGCCTGCCCATGCTGGCTCATGTCGCATGTGAATGCCAGTATAATGAGGAGAACGCCAATGGACGAGAAGAAAAATCGGAGGTTAGTCATGAGGGTAACACCTCTTAAGTACGATTGGCGCAATGACTGCTAAAAAAGCACCGCGCCAATCATTAATGAAAATATACGCCACTGCCGCGCTGTGAAACGCCACGAATGAGAGCCGAGTCCAGTTTACCATAGACATATCCTGCACGCCTTTGCCACGGAATGGGCCTTCTGATTGTCCAAATGATGGAGCTGAAGCAGAAAATAATGCTGCAGGCCTCCGCCTATACGTCCCCAGGTGTCTTCATCTGCGCGCTGTTGGAGCGCTGCAACATGCTTAGAATAAGGACAATTGTAGCCTTCTGCCTCAGGAATAGAATTCCAGACTGCAGATTGATCATCCATTGGTTCTAAGGCCATATGCGCATAAAACTGAATTTGCGCCCGTTCTTCCATTGTCAGATTCGTGCTATTCATAATAAGCCTCCTATTCGTTTCATTCATAAAGATAGAATAGCACGAATCTGTTTTGATGTACACTGCTATAACATCATTATTTTTAGTTAATTTATTTGGTTATGAACTCTTTAAAGGCTTTGGCTTGTACTTCTTCTTCTGTCCATGGAACCACATAATAAGTTCTAAGAGTGCGACCTGCGCCTATTTGTATAACGCCATCAATAAATCGTGATGACTTAAAAGGTAACGCTAACGATTGCGAAACACCAGTTTGTAAGTATTCCATGGCGTATCTACGTGCTGCATTCTTTATTGCAGGAAGGCCACCGCGGAAATCAGGCCATCTCATCTGAATGAGAGTAGTCAATTGCTTGGCTGTTAGTAACAATTTAGACGTTTGAACATTGGTTATATTGAGCAGTATTTCTCTTGGGTCAAATGAATCATCAATTGGGAAGCACTCTCTCAAGATCATATCGACCTCAGTCATGGCCGTACCCTGTACATTTGACTCATCCAACTGCTTCATTATGTCTTGAGGAAGAATCCAGGGCTGCTTACCTTGTGCTACCAATTGCTCAAATTCTAGCTTCATCTGGCGATAAAAGGCGTGCCAATTGAAGTATATGAGGTCCTCAGTATGGATATGCTGGACGCGCACCCACCACATTTTGCGAGTGCCATTGCGCATCATCCGCTGCTCATAGTCATTGGATGAGCCCAATACAAAGGCCTTGCGCTGGAGTCGTATAGAGTCTGAAGAGTAGATTGGTGTCACATCCAACCATGCTTTTGACATAATGGCCTTAAACTGAGAGCTGGATTCCTGGAAGTTGATGAATCCCTCTGCCTCGTCTATCACTAAAAAAGATGATGCAGCGAGAGCCAACTGGAAGTCCCGGAGCCCTTTTTCACTACGTATGACACTTGTGAGAGACCTAACAAGGTATTTTTTGAGTGCTTGAGGCACCAGAGACTCGCAAAATGTGGACTTGTATGAGCTCTGAGGCCCGGTCAAATAGAGAAAGCCCTCCGCAGAGTCTATCCCAGTATTGGGAAAGCAGTTGAGTTTTATGATAAGCATGAATGAGGCATAAAATATGGCGCGAGCCACCTTTAGGTCCTGTGACTCATCGAATTCTATAAATGTCATGAGTTGGTCAAGAGTAGGCGACCAGGTGTGAGGTGGCGTGCGTGGCGGAACAGGCAACAGTGGCCGCGTGTTAGTGGAGTATATGGGTGTCAACGAGTCGTCTGACTTCAACCACATATCAAAGATATTAGGTTGTGTTGTCTGTTCTAACAGCACCTTGCATATGGCCTGCGCTCCCTTAAGAGTGACATGAGAGCTAGGAAACATCGACCGCTGTATCATGGTTATGAGATGCGTTTTAAATGCTTTGCCATCAAACGGCCCCATCATATGTGGGAGAATAAAGGGAGAATTGAAATGCTTTGTAAGGATTTCCTCATTTCCAGTAATATAATAGTTCTGAAAATCAGAATAGATCTTGAGGTCATAATACTTCATAAAGTAAAGGTAGTTATCTATCGCCTCAATATCTGGGATTCTGGCACCTTTTGTTGTTTGTTTCATAACAGGGAACTGCATTCTTAGCTCTTGAGCGAGAGCAAAAATTGTAGCTTTAGTCAGGTATCTATCATGAGGGATAGCGTTAAATGACGACCATTTTTGAATACATGAATCGCTACCAGTATAATGTGTGGGATCTGTAGCGGACCATTCATCAAATGACATAGCCGCTTTCATTGTCAACTTTTGTGAAACTGATGAATGTAAGGCCATCCCGATTGACAACCAAAAGTCATAATGCTCATATGTACGACCAGTTAAGGCTTCCCATGCGAGCTTGACTTTAGGTGATTGATTTAAAGGAATAAGTTTCAGTGCTTGAATTAGCTCATCAAATTCCTCAGGTGAGTCAATGGTTGCAGTGGAGTTGGAAGTAGAAATAGGGACTGATATTTTACGGGCTTGCGCACGTTCCTCATATGTGGTAGGAAGGTCAGTGATGGCATGAAACTCTTCATCAGTCAGAACGTGAAGAGTAGGCGAAGAAATTGGCGCCACCTTCCCTGTCACAACCATGAAATTGCTATGGATTGATGTTTGCCCCTCGCCCAGTGCAGTTTGAACGGGATGTTTGCAATATGCTGGATATTGAAATGATTTGTTCTGGTACAGGTAGTAAAGGTGCAGTTTATTGTTTAAAGAAAACTCCGTATACGTATTGGGGAGAAGAGAGGTAAGAGTTGGGTCATGCTGGTCAAGATACCGCTGACAAATTTGAGGATCATCTAAATCCACTACAATCAGTTGATTATAGATGGATGTAAAGATTCCTGCGTTAAATGTCGGATGCTCTGTCAGGAAAGGGAGCAGAGAGATAAGAGTTTGACCGGTTTCACTGCGTGGAGCATCTTGAGTGTCCGCCCACAGTGGGACCTTAGCCTGTGGCGAATTATCCGCGCCAGTGGATCGTGTCCAATTTGGAATAGACGCTAGAGTAGCAGGGATATTATTAGTATTAATGGCCATTAATTACGCTCCATGGCTTCGAAAATGTCAGACATAAAAGCAGGGATAAAGGTCTCACAAAGCTCTGTCATTAACGCTCCCTGGATTGCCTGATATGGCTTCAGAAAGGGGTAAATACGATACCTATCTACTTTCAGATATGCTGCAATATCAGAGACAGGGAATCCCGCAGCATAAAGACAAATGGCTAATTTTTGGTCTCTGTCATCAAGTACGGGGGTTGTGCTCTTGATATTTTTTACTACTGCCAGAATTTCAGAACGCGTCATACCCATGATTTTTCTCCTGTGTTGATGGTGAAATTAACAAGCTTTGTACAAGCTTTGTACAAGCTTTGTAAAAACATCATAACAAATTTTTATTATGATGTACATACTTTTTTTTTATTTAAGTATTTCAACCCTTTATCGGGCGCTCAATTAATTCAGGTAGTTACGGAGAATACAATAATTTCAGGTATTTAAAAATGCTTAGTTAAATCAGGTGCTTTGGACGTTTTTCATGAATACGATGAACACGTTTATCAAAGTTAAGTATTTCAACTGTTTATGAGGCGCCCAATTAATTCAAGTATTTACGGAGAATACAATAATTTCAGGTACTTGACTTTGTTTAATTAAATCAAGTGCTTTGGACGTTATTTCCGATAAAAGTGTATATAAAAATTAAAGGCAAGCATTTCAACCATTTAATTTTTTCCCCTTGAGGTTAATAATTTCAGGTACTTATCTCAGAGTGAAAATCTCGTATGAGAATCAATTAGGTATAAGTACTTGAAATATATGAGGATTCGTGGAATATCGAATTTAGCGGCGCTCTCCCCACAAACCCTTTATATATATATGCCTTTAGAACCCATTTTTACTAGGTTATTAATTTATTTTTATTACTTTATCACTTTATTACTTTATAATAATAAAATAATATAATAAATACAAGGGCTTATGTAGTGCCCAAATGAAAGTGCGGAAGCCTGAGCGATTTTTCGCGTCGCTTGAGTATTTTTTTGCCCTCCGTTCTGCCAATATTTTGCCGAGAGTTTTTCTGAAAGAGCAGATCCGCGAGTCCCCGAATCCTGAGTATAAAAGAAGGCCCGCATCGTGAAATGCGAGCCTTGAAAGTAAGAATTTTTACTGATTAAGAAGCAGCTTCCCAAATGAACTTCTTGCCAAGCGGGTCAGTGGCAATCATGATGCCCGCCTTCTTGAGATAGCTCAAATTGGAACTGATAACCGCGGGCGACGTGTTGCAGGTCTCAGCAAGTTCCTTGATGCTCATATGAGTGCCATTGGCGAGGGCCGCCTGTATCTTGTTCTTAATAGAATCAGGATTGTTGAACTTCTGCTGATACGTCTGTACCGCGAGAACCAAGTCTTCATGAGAGAGGGCATTGAGGGCTTCGAGCGACAGATTGTTGAGTTCGTTGATGGTCATGGTAGATCTCCTAATGATTGAGTTTAGCGTCATCACGCTCATTTGTTAAATACAGTATACACCTATCCTAGAGGGTTGTAAACCCTTTTCTGAATAAAATTTAAAAATATTTTCTGTCCATCTTGCTTTCTCTATACGGGTGCGGTTGAGGACTTGGGTTGTCCTGCAATTCATTCTATCATGTATTGCAGACTTTGTACACGCCAAAACCTGGGCGCCTAAGGACCTGGGCAACCCTCATGGGTCAGTGACAGCTAATGATAGCGGGTGACTCCTGAATGCTCAATCAGGGGTAGGTGACTGCGGGTGACTCCTGAATGCTCAATCAGTGGGTGTCTGTCATCAGCTGTCAGTGACACCCGGTTGAACGCACGATCAGCCGGTCCGTCTTGCCCGCGGCGGCCGATCTGGTGGTACGGTGAACGGGAGTGAACCATATCATCATAGCTGAACAAAGTGAAGCGCTATTATCTGTGGAACAGAGTGACACATTGTCCCAATGGTTGAACCAACGGTGAAACACCTCACGAGAAGCAAGGGCGGAGTCCCGAAGCGTATCTGCTAATTCGAGCGAATAACATGAGCGAGCTTCCACTATCAAGAGTTGAGGCGGAGCCTCAAGCTCGTATATGTTCAGTTACAGCGTAGCAGCGCTAGCTGTATGAGCGATTAGGCTTGTAAGTGAGGGTGGAACCCGAAACGAAGAGCCGCAGCGAATACCATACTAGCGAAGCGGGCCTAATAGTTGCGAATGAATCAAATTATTTTATTTGCGTTCACCGGAAGGTGAATGCGAGTAAAATAATTTGATTGAGCCACCACGCGGTACGCAAGTGAATAAAAGAACTATCAAGAATATTGTTGACATCTATTAATGATTCTGATAAGGTGTATCTAACGAAAGGGAGGAAATATGAATAATGAAATATTGGATAGTTTGAGAAGAATTAGTTGTGGTATGGAAATTGTTATGAGAGATGTAATAGAAGAAAAGTATAATATGGATAGAGATTATATTGAGATAGAAGATTGGGAATTGGAATTAGAGGAAGTTATTGGTAAGGGTGTGGTAGAAGGTTGGAAGGAAATAAATAGAGTTATAGAAAAGATGGAGGATTAAAATGAATGTTAATGAATTGATGTATGATTTGGAAGAATGTAAGTTGGAAGTTGAGAGTGTGTTGTGGGAAATAGTTTGTGATAAGAGAGGTGTGGAGAGTGTGGAGGATTTGGATGATAGGTTGTTATTGGTAGAGTGTATGGATGATTTTTATGGAGGTGATAATTGGGAGTTGTTTAAGTGGTGGATGGAGTTAGAGGAAGTGTTTATGTGGTTGTATGATTTAAGTAATGAGTAGGAATGTGATAGAGGAACTTATAATGGTTCCTCTATCATTTTCTTTCAATCGGCTGGCAACGCCAGATCCGACGAGTAATACTATTATTCTTAATGGGGTATTAGGGAACAACGTGACCGTCCCATTAAGAATAATAGTGTTATGAGGAGGATAGATTGAAAGAAAATGATAGAGGAACCATTATAATGCACATGATATGAGAAATACCTAAATACTTTGCT
>OHGW01000101.1_pt1 | contig 40120 bp, 25 predicted proteins | sample 1567821 | NCBI WGS metagenome assembly OHGW01 (sample SAMEA3879572, study PRJEB24766) | human gut metagenome | biome: human-associated habitat; feature: feces | place: USA | collected 1985/1987 | reverse complement strand
GCCCCGCCACTGAGCGCAGGCGTCCTCTGCCGTTGTCCGACCTGAAAGCGCGGTAGAAATTCTCCGTGAGGTCCATGCCGCCGAGCCACTTGCGCGGGAAGTTGTAGCTGATATGAGCCTCCTGCAGACGGACGTTGGTGCCGCTGTAGATATACTCGGACCAGATCGGGTTGTCGCCGCCTACCACGCTGTAGTAGCTCTCGGCCGACACCATGCCCGTGTTGACGGCGATGCCACCTGCCTCGCGTGCGTCGGCCGTGGCCTGGGAGACTCCATAGTAGTCGAGCAGGGCCTGAGTCTGGCTCAGCACGATGCCGCCTAAGCGAGCCGTGACGAGGAAGCCCAGGTTGAGGCCCTTCCAGGTGAAGTCGTTGCTGAAGCCGATGTTGCCCTTCGGCAGCACGGAGCCGCAATACTTCGGGTTGGAGAGCGTCTGGCGCATCACGTTGCCGCTGGCGTCGAGGGCGATGTTGCCCTCGTTGTCGCGTGCGAAGTCGGTGTAGGTATAGACGTCGCCCATCGTGCCGCCTTTCTTGAGGATGACGTTGGCGCCGTTGAGGCCGGCCTGACTGATCACCTCGTTCGGGTCTTCAAGCAGGTCGATGATCTTGTTGCGGTTCATGCTGTAGGTGAGCGAGCTGTTCCAGGTGAAGTCGCCCCACGTCTTGTTGTAGCCGAGAGAGAGCTCAAGACCGCGGTTGCGCACGTTACCCGTCTGCACGTACTCGTTGCTGTAGCCCTCGCCGACCGTGATCGGGCGGAGGAAGGTCTGCTTGCGCGTGTTGGACTGGTAGAACGTGACGTCGAGGGTGAGGGCGTTGTCGAAGAATCGGGCCGTCAGACCTGCCTCCCAAGAGTTGGTGCGCTCAGGATAGAACGTCTCGGGGAACTTGTAGGTGACGGTGGAGTAACTCTGAGAAGCCGGGTTGTACACGTAGCGCCAGCGGGAGGCGATGTTGGGGCTGATGGCAGAACCCACAGAGGCCCAAGAGCCACGCACCTTCATGTAGCTGATAAACTCCGGCAGCTGCACCATCTGGGAGATGATGGCCGACATACCCACAGAGGGATAGAAGAACGACTCGTGCTTCGTGCCGGCGAGGGCAGAGTCCCAGTCGTTGCGGCCCGTGAGGGTGAGGAAGAGCATGCTCTTCCATCCCAACTCGGCATTGGCGAAGAGGGAGTTGATGTAGTGCTTGTTGAAGCCATAGATGGGGCGGTTGTCGTTGGTGGCAGCCGCATAGTCGATGGCGTTGGGGGTGAAGAGGTTGGACGGAGCCTTGAGGCCGCCCTGGTAGCCCTCGTCCTCATACTGCGTGCGTTGGAACGAACCACCGATGTTGGCGCCGATGGAGAAATCGCCCAGCGTCTTGTTGATGTTGGCCATCAAGTCGCCATAGAGAGCCTGGTCGGCCACGTTCTCATACTTGTAGAAACCGTAGGGGCTGTGGGCGAAGAGATTGATGGTGGAGGCGTAGCGCTGATCCTCAAACTTCGTGTTGGTGCGATCGAAGCGCAGGCGTCCCGTCACGTCGAGCCAGGGGGTGATCTGATACTTCAGGCTGGCGTTGGTCATGTAGCGGTGCTTGTGGTTGATGCGGTTCATGCGCTTGGCCACCCAGTAGGGGTTCTGCATCTGGAGCGCGTCGCCGAAGTTCCAGTTCTGCACATAGATGCCGCGGGAGGCGTCCCAGACCTCGAAGGTGCGGATCGCATCGAAGCTCTCACCACGTGGGAAGAGGTAGAGCGGTACGAGCGGGTTGAAGTACTGGCCCTGTGCCATGAGGTTGCGATCGTTCTGGTTGACGTAGCTGAGGCTGATGTCGAGCGTCAGTTTGTCGTCCAGGAACTTTGTCGTGTTGCGCACCGTGAAGTTGTAGCGGTTGTACTTGTTGTCAGGGATGATACCGCGTGCGTTGGTCGTACCTACGGAGAGGTAGGTCTGGTTGCGGTCGTTGCCGACGGTCAGCGCGACGTTGTTCTGGATGTTCGTACCTGTGTTGAAGAAGTCCTCCGGTTCGAAGCCGCCATAGGGCGAACCGCCCTTCTCGCCCCAGGAGCGGACCTCGCCAGGACGGTTGGCGTAGCTATTCTGGAACTCAGGCATCTTGAACGGACTGAGGAACTGGCTACTGTTGGAGATCGTCACCTGCACGCGGCCCTTGCTGCCCTTCTTGGTGGTGATCATGATGACACCCTGGGCGGCAGCGGAACCATAGAGGGCGGCTGCGGCAGGACCGCTGAGCACGCTGATGGACTCGATGTCCTCAGAGTTGATGTCGGCAATGCCCTCACTACCCGGCTGGGTGGAGTAGATACTTCCCGTCTCGCCGTTGTTGCGGTTGTTGATGGGCACACCATCTACGACGTAGAGGGCTTGGTTGCTCTGGTTGATGGACTTCGGACCACGCATCACCACACGGGTCGCACCGCCCACACCTGCCGACGAGGCATTGATGTTGACACCCGCCACCTTGCCGGCCAGCGAGTTCATGAAGTTGGCACTCTTCACCGTGGTCAGCTGCTCGCTGTTCACCTGTTGCACATTGTACGACAGGGCTTTCTCCGAACGGCGGATGCCCAAGGCTGTCACCACGACCTCGGCCAACTGGCGCTCGTCGGGCTTCAGCGAGATGGTAAGGTTCTCTCCCGTGGCGGGCACTTCTGCCGTCGTGTAGCCAAGATAGCTCACGGAGAGGATGCTACCGTTGGGTACTTTCAACTCGAAGCGGCCGTCGATGTCGGTTACTGTGACAAGGTTTGTGCCTTTGACCGACACGGTGGCACCGATGACGGGCTCGCCGTTCTCGTCAAGCACCGTTCCGCCAACGGTCTTGCCGTCGTCCTGCGCCACCGTGGCAGCAGCCTTGGCCGTAGGGGGCGTGGCCGCGCTGATAGGTAGCGGTGCTAAGCATATCGCCGAGACGATGATGCCTTTCAACATGTTGGATTGGAGTTTGTCCATAAAATCACTATATTTAAATTGTATTGAGTTTTTTTGAATATATAATAGTTCGATCGTTATTTGATAGCTACAATCTGAGGGCAAAAATACTAAAATTTCCGCAAATAGCGTATACTATAGTAGAAAATCTTTCGCTTAAGTGTAAAAAACACCAAAAAAAAGACGTGGTTCAGACTTGAGGGGGAGTAGTGTGCGCAGACAGATGAGTCTTTCCTTGTATGAGGTGTTGTGGTCTGTAGGGTGGGAAAAGCTGCCCTGTAGTTTGCGGGTATGAATATAAATCCTTATTTTTGCAACCTAAAATCTATGTCCTGGATAGTTGATGAGGTTTCGCCGCCAGGTGGGCCTCTCTGAACCGTCGTGCAGGATGTGCGAGCGGTAGTCCCTGGGTCTTCGCCGCATCAAGCCAACTTGATAATACAAGATATTGATGAAGCCATTCTATACCCATCGAGAGGAGTTGTGGAACAGCTGGAGCCATGCTGCGGGCATATTGCTGGGCATGGCCTTCGGCATGGTCTTTCTGTACTGGTGCTTCCGTGTCAAGGACGGTTGGGCCACGTTTGGCGTGTCGCTCTATCTGCTGGGAATGGTGGGCAGCTATGTCGCCTCGACCAGCTACCACGCTTTGCGTCCCACCAGTCCGTGGAAGGAGCGGCTGCGCAAGTGGGACCATGCTGCCATCTATTGGCATATCGCGGGTATGGACGTGTGCCATCGGTGGAACGATCAGTTCGCTACGCAAGTTGAAGCCCCACAGCAATATCGAGACGCTCACCTATGTGGGCATGGGACTGAGCGTGCTCGTGGCCTTCAAGCCTCTTCTCCATGCCGTCGAGGTCTCGTCGGTGGCGTGGATCATTGCCGAGGGTGTGATGTTTGTTACGGGTGCGGTCTTCTATTCCCTCCACCGCCGCCGCTATTCCCACACCGTTTTCCATTTCTTCGTCCTTGCGGGAAGTCTCTGCCATATCGTGGCCGTCTGGGGCATCCTGCAGCAGTATCTCTAAGCAGGCCGGGGGTGGAATACCTACTGGTTGTCTATCATCCAAGCAAAGGTAGTTACGGCTTCTACCTCAGATCCATTCTTTGATAGCAATTGAGGACCTGTCGTGCCACGTCGCCATTCTCGAAACGGCGGATATACTCCTGCGCTTTGGGCACGAGGTGGTCGCGCTGGGCGATGGCCTTGAGGATAGCTTCGCGTAGGCCCTCGCTGTCGTCGGGATCCACATAGAAGCTGTCGGGGCCTCCCGCCTCCTCCAGGCAGGACCCTGTGGCTGCCACGACGGGCAGTCCACTCTGGATGGCCTCGATGACGGGAATGCCGAAGCCCTCGTAGCGCGACGGATAGACAAAGGCCTCGGCCATTTGGTAGATGGCGGGCAGGACGCTATTGGGCACGCCCTGCAGGAAGCGCACACGTTGCTCCAGCTGATGGCGAGAGATGTAGCGCTTCACCTTCTCGGCATATTTTGTTTGGCGGCCGACAATGATCAATGACAGGTCGGCAGGCAACTTCTCCAGCGCCTTCACGGCCAGGAGGACGTTCTTGCGCTCCTCCACCGTGCCGACGTTGAGGATGTAGCGTGGTGGGAGGTCATACTCGGCATGGATCTTCTGCAGTTCGTCCTCTGATCGGAGGAGCCGATAGCGAGTGTCGCAACTCTGATAGACCAGGTCGATGCGGTCGCGGGGGAAGCCACCCAGTTCGATAATGTCCTGGCGGGTGCGTTCGCTGATGGCGATGATGCGGTCGGCCTCGCGGAGCGTCTGGTAGAACTTGCGCTTGTAGATCCAGGCGTCGATGGCGTGGTAGTATTCGGGATGGCGCATGAAGATGAGGTCGTGGATGGTGACGATGCCCGGTATGCCGGCCTTGCGAAGTCCCACGGGCAGTTCGCCGCTCAGTCCGTGGTAGAGGGAGACCCCGTCCCGCCGCAGGTCCTCGACGATGCCGTGGCTTCGCCACAGACTCTTGCCCAGACCGTGTTTCCGGTCCGAATAGACGAAGCGCACGCTTTCGCGCAGGCGCACCTGCTCCCGCCACTCCTTGCGTCCCTCGTCGGGGGTATAGAGCAGCAGTTCGTCGTCGCCCTCCAGGGCTGCCAGCGAGTTGATCAGCGTGCGGCCGTAGCTGCCCAGCCCGGTCCCATTGCTCACGATGCGCTTCGCGTCATATCCTATTCTCATCTTCTTTTTCTGTTTTCTTCTGTAGGGTAATGTAGGCTCAAGGGATTAGGAAGTCCGCAGTTGGTCGTTCACCATCCGGAACATATACTCGTAGATGATGGCCTTCAACTCCTGCAGCATCTTGCCTTCCACGGCCACCTTGCCCTGCAGGTTGTGGCGCATCAGACGGTCGCTGAGGGCATAGACGCCCCGCACGCGCTGGCCGTCGAACTGGAGGACGTAGCCGTATTTGGCATATTGGTAGATGCCATCGACATAGTTGACGGCATAGGTATCCTGGGCGGGGGTGTGGAGGAGGTCGCAGCCGAAGCTCAGATAGCGCTTGTCGTAGCCCAGTTGGCCGAGGATGGTGGGCAGGATGTCGATCTGCTGGGCCACAGTGGCTGGGCGCATGCCGGGGCGTATCTCGCCCGAGGGATCATAGATGATGATGGGCGCCGAGAAACCACCGATTGCCGACTGGTACTCGGGGTGGTCCGTCTGGTTGGTATGGTCGGAGGTGAGGACGAAGATCGTGTTCTTGAACCACGGCTGCTTCGAGGCAGAGGCGAAGAAGCGGCCGATGGCATGGTCGGTGTAGCGGATGCACTTGTGGATGGGGAGCCCCTCCTCCTTATAGACCGTCTTGTACTCCTTGGGAATGACGAAGGGGTGGTGGCTTGAGACGGTGAAGATGGCGGTCATGAAGGGCTGCTTCATCTCTCCCATCTTCGTGCAGTAGTACTGCATGAAGGGCTCGTCCCAGATGCCCCAGTTGCCGTCGAAGTCCTTGTCGCCTCCGAAGCGCGGGTCGGCGGCATAGTCCTGGCGGCCATAGTAGTTTTTGAAGCCGATCTTCTTGGCAAAGGCCAGGAAGCCCATCGACCCGCGGTTGGCTCCGTGGAAGAAGGCCGTGTCGTAGCCCCAGCGCGCCAGGAGGCCGGGAAGGCCCGTGTAGGTGTTCATCGAGGCGGGCGTGAGGATGAAGGGTTCCACAAACATCGGGATGCTGCACAAGACCGAGGGCATTCCGTCGATGCTCTTATGGCCGTTGGCAAAGGAATACTCAAAGACGCAACTCTTGGCAATCAACTGATCCACGTTGGGCGTATAGCCCTTGTAGCGTCCTCCCTCCAGGTCTTTGTTGAAAGCCCCGATATACTCGCGGCCGAAACTCTCGACGATCAGGATGACCACGTTCTTGCGATGGGGTTGTGCCTTCGTGGCGGGATGGATGGGGTCAAAGACTTTTGCGGCTTCTTCGACGGATGCGTAATAGTCGGGGATGGAGAAGACGTTCTTGCCGATGGTGCGCAGCAGGGCAAAGGGAGTGTTCAGTACCAGCGCTGCCTCCTTGGGCCGCTCCACCCATTGGTCGGCGTTGCTGACCGTGATGGGGCGCACACCCGACTGCAGTCCTCCTCTGATGCCGGCCACGCTGCCCACGGCAGCCAGGGCCAGAGCCACGAAGTTGACTCCCGCAAAGCGCAGCCGCTGGCGGCCCGTGAGGAAGTCGCGGTAGTCCGTGCGCGGGGAGACGTAGAGGTAGTAGAGGGCGAAGAAGGCTGCCACGCCCAGCAGTACGAGCACCCAGTGGTCGAGGACGGCAGAGAGGAAGATGCCTCCGAGGTTGTTCTCATTGTCAAACTCGCGGAAGACGCTGGTCGTCGTGCGTCGCATCGTGAACGGGTAATAGACCGAGTCGGCCAGGTTGATGGCAAAGGCCAGTCCGTTGGCCACCACAAAGATCCAGCGCTGCACCTTGTGCCACAGGTGTGCTTCCTTCAGCCACAGGGGGAAGAGCATCAGCACGAGCCACAAGGCGTTGATGTAGAAGATGGCCGAGGTGTCAAAAAGGAGGCCGCCCCGGAAGATGCGTGCCAGGTTGCCGTCGGCCAGCGTGTCGGCAAAGAGCGTGCGGTTTTCCACGAGGAAGGCCACACGGGCCAGGATGAAAAACAAATAAGCTACCAGCAGGTCGAGGACTACCGCCACCGCCGGCCCGAAATCACTCTTGAGTATCTTTCTCATCGTTATCAATACTTGATGGTTGCTATCGCCTGTGTCCTATCACCAATTGGCCCTATATCCTATATAATATAATAAGGTCATGCTGTCAATAGGATCGAGCGTGTTATATCTCTTGCATGTCGTGCAGCTTCTTGTAATAGCCGTCCAATGCTATCAGTTCGTCGTGGGTGCCGCGCTCCACGATACGCCCCTCGTGGAGCACGCAGATCTCGTCGGCATTCTTGATGGTCGAGAGGCGGTGGGCCACGGCGATGGTCGTGCGTGCCTTCATCAGTCGGAAAAGGGCGTCCTGCACCAGTCGCTCGCTCTCGGTGTCGAGGGCAGAGGTGGCCTCGTCGAGGATGAGCACGGGCGGGTTCTTTAGGATGGCGCGGGCGATGGAGATGCGCTGACGCTGTCCGCCCGAGAGCCTGCCGCCACGGTCGCCGATGTTGGTGTCGTAGCCGTGGTCGCTCTGCATGATGAAGTCGTGGGCGTTGGCGATCTTTGCCGCGTGAATAATCTCTTCCTCCGTGGCTCCCTCCACGCCAAAGGAGATGTTGTTGCGGAAGGTGTCGTTGAAGAGGATGGCCTCTTGGTTGACGTTGCCGATGAGCTGGCGCAGGTTGTGGATGCCCAGGTCCTTGACGTTGATGCCATCGATGAGCACCTCGCCCTCCTGCACGTCGTAGTAGCGGGGAATGAGGTCGAGGAGCGTAGATTTGCCGCTGCCGCTCTGGCCGACCAGGGCGATGGTCTTGCCCTTGGGAATCACGAGGTTGATGTCGCGCAGGACGTAGTGCAGTTCCGGTGCGCCGCCCTGCTTGCCGTGGTCGTTGTAGGCGAAACTGACGTGGCGGAACTCTATCTCGTGCTCGAAACTGCTGATATGCTCGGGCTGGGCCTTCTCCTGTATCTCCACCTCCGCCTTGAGGATCTTGTCGACGCGCTCCATCGAGGCAAGACCTTTGGGGATGTTGTAGCTGGCCTTGGAGAAGTCCTTCAGGGGGTTGATGATGCTATAGAGGATGACGAGGTAGTAGATGAAGGTCGGGCCGCTGATGACGGGATATTCGGCCAGGACGAGCGTGCCGCCAAACCAGAGCACGATGACGATCATCACCGTGCCGAGAAACTCGCTCATCGGGTGGGCCATCTGCTGGCGGACGTTCACCTTGAGGATGTCGTCGCGATAGGCGTCGTTGACCTTGGCGAAGCGCGCGTTCATCTTGTCCTCCGCACAGAAGGCCTTGATGATGCGCAGGCCGCCCAGCGTCTCCTCCACCTGGCTCATCGTGTCGCTCCACAGGGCCTGCGCCTTGATGGACTTCGCCTTCAGCTTGCGGCCCACCACGCCCATGAACCAGCCGAAGACGGGTACGAAGACGATGGTGAAGAGCGTCAGCTGCCAACTGATGGCCAGCAGGGTGGCGAAATAGATGATGATCAGGATGGGATTCTTGAAGAGCATGTCGAGCGAGGCCATGATCGAGGAGTCGATCTCTTGCACGTCGCCGCTCATGCGGGCGATGATGTCGCCCTTACGCTCCTCGCTGAAGAAGCCCAGCGAGAGCGACGTGATCTTCTGGTAGAGCTGGTTGCGGATGTCGCGCACCACGCCCGTGCGGATGGGAATGATGGAGGCTGAGGACAGGAAGTAGGCTCCCGTTTTGAGGAAGGTCATGAAGGCCAGGGCCGCACCGATGACGAGCAGCACGGTCGTCGGACCCCAGGAGGTGATGTAGATCTGCGTGTAGTAATCGACGTTGTTGGACAGGACGTCTTTCAGCGACCCGTCGCTCCAGGCCATGGCCTGCGTGGCCCCCGACCCGTTGTCCACCTTGAAGAGTATTTGGAGCATCGGTATGAGGGTGGCAAAGGAGAACACATTCAGCAATGCCGACAGTATATTGAACGCTATGGCCCCCACAAGATACTTCTTGTAGGGGGGAATGAACCTAAGTAATACTTGTAAAAAATCCTTCATCTTCTGAGCTTCTGTCCGCCAGCCAGTCCTTCCTCGGAGTGGCACAAACGAACCGTTGTATTGCATTAAAGTTGCAAATGTAGTGATTTCGCCGAAAACCACAAAGCCTTTCATGGTTTTTTTCAAGAAAAATCCCCCTTCTCCCTGCAAAGGGAGGCCTTGCGGCCGTTTGTCCGTCCGTCGACAACCCATGGCGCAAGAGGAAAACAACGAGAAAACAGGGTGCGGCGTACCATGCGCGGCCCGTGTCTTTTTCGCAAAAGAGGACGCCAGTCCTTACCATAATATAATATAGAGGGTAATGTGCGATATAATATAAGGGTGATGGGCAGGAATTTGACTTAAGCAATGTGCGAGGCTGGTCGTAAGCAATGTGTGGCGGTTGTCGTAAGCAATGTGTGGCAGTTGTCGTAAGCAATGCCCGGATGTGGTCCTAAGCTAATGTGTGTGAATGGTCATAGCTCCAGTTTTCGAGGGCAAAGTGCTCCAGGATCATCCCGAAGCCATCCCGAGACCATCCCGAAGGATTGCCGAGGTTGGGTGCGAGGGATTTTGGGTCGATGGAACATTAACTTTAAGATAGCTATTCATGGGGAGGAACACCAAAAATATCGGATGAATTATATTTCTGCTTATTTTTTTGCTTATTTTTTGCTCGCTTCAAAAATAAATCGTATCTTTGCCACCGATAACGGGTATTATCGCCCGGACTATCGAGAGACAGAGACAAAAAATTATTAATAACTACCTAATTAAAGAAAGTATGAAGAAATTTTTACTGACCATCGCCTCCGTACTTCTGGCTTCTATGGCCAGTGCACAGGTGAGCGTGCAGCATCAGAATCTGGATGTTGTCGTGAGCAATCCTTCAGCTTCACAGCAAAGTCAAGCCGTGAAGAAAGTGGCCAAGGTTGCAAACAACCAGCGTTGGCTCGGCTATTACAACTCAGACTCCTGGGCTGGAGAAGGCCAGGGAATGGGTGTGCCCTCTTATCCTGGTGACAACCAGGTGGCCATCTATCTCACCAAGGACATCCTGAAGAGCTATGTCGGCATGAAGGTTGTCGGTATGCGCTTCGCTGTCTGTGAAGAGATCGGCAGCTCTACGGCCTTCTTCAAGAAGATTGAGAACGATGCACCGGGTGCTGACCTCCGTACGAAGGAGTTGTCCACCACTGCTTTAGGTTGGAACGAAGTCATGTTCACCGAGCCTGTCGAGATCACGGGCGACGAGGAGTTTGCCGCAGGTTACACCTATACGCAGATAGGCGACCAGTATAATGGCAAGGCATTTCCTTTCTCTGCTGTAGCAGAGGGAATTGAGAACCAGTACTTGTTCATCTACTGCCTCGATCCCAAGACGGGCGACACCGGATGGAAGAAGTTCTCCATGGGCGGTAAGAACATGAGTATCCAGGTGCTGGTAGAGGGTGAGTTCCCCGAGTATAGCGCCACGCCGGAGGATTTCGGTATGGTCACGGGTAGCATCAACACCGACGCCAAGATCACCGTTCCGTTCGTCAACAACTCAGCCTATGCCGTCACCGACCTCGACTATGTCGTCAGCGTCGATGGTGTTGCTGGCAGCGAGGCGCACGCAACCTTCAGCCCGTCTGTAGGTGTTAGCAGCAAGGGTTCTTTCAAGGTTTCCGTGCCCTGTGGTAGCGTCGAGGCCAAGAAGAGCATCAAGGTAGAGATCACCAAGGTCAACGGCCACGACAACGAGTCTAAGGACAAGGTGGCTGAGGGTTATGTTGGTGTTTCTTCCACGCAGTTCACCCGCAACATGGTCATCGAGGAGTTCACCACGGAGAAGTGCCCCAACTGCCCGCGCGTAGCTGGTTTCCTCCACGAGTATCTTGAGGGCGCAGACCTCAGCCGCGTAGCCGCTGTCTGCCACCACTCTGCCTACTACACCGACTGGCTCACCCAGCCTTGCGACGAGGAGCTGACGTTCCTCTTCAATGATGCTGACCTTCGCTCCCGCCGTCATGTTCAACCGCGAGCCGGACTTCGACTCCTACTATTCAAAGGGTAATAAGGACAACGTGACCATCCCGGGTAGCGCTGATGAGTTCGGCACGATCGTCGACTACTACCTCACCCAGACGCTGGCCAACGCCAAGCTCGACATGCAGGTGGTGCCCAATGCCGACAAGAGCAAGGTGACCCTTGTCATCAAGGGCGAAGCCAACAACATTTATGACACCGACAACGCGCTGCTCACGGTCTATGTGACTGAGGACAACGTGAAGGCCCAGGCCCAGGGCGGTGCCCAGGGTACCTACTACCATCAGCACGTCATCCGCGCCTACAACAGCACTTGGGGTGACAAGGTGACGTGGGACGGCACGAGCTTCACTGCTACCTACGACTACGACCTCGATAGCTCTTGGAAGCAGGACGACATCAAGTTTGTCGCCTTCCTCAACAAGCACAACGCAAATGATCCTCTCGACAACCGTATCGAGAATTCTATCAACGTGAGCCTCAGCGCTACCAATGGCGTGGAGGGTGTCAGCACCAACAACGACGCCGTCGAGGTGGCTCGCTACAATGCAGCCGGCCAGCGCATCTACGGCCAGCAGAAGGGTCTGAACATCGTCAAGCTGAGCGACGGCCGCACGCTGAAGGTCATCGTGAAGTAATCGCGACAGTATCTTAGAACTAAAGAACGAGCGAAAGGGAATGAATCCTTTCCACTTCTATTAGCAAATACATCAGGGGTGCGGGCGGAACAATCCGCCGCATCCCTGATATTTTTTAGCGTCATCTACGGCGCCTCCTTTATCGCAACAATAACTTTACCTATAGCATCAATCTTTCACCAGATGAAAAGAACAGTTTTCTCCATGGCCCTGGCCCTCTCGGCGCTCGCAGCCTTCGCCCAGGATGCCATGATAAGTCCTGAGACTCCCACTACCATCGCCCTGCCGGGCGGAGAGCGCGTGGAGCAGGCAGGCCAGCCCAACAAGATCAACAGCGACCAGCGATGGCTGGGTCTCTATACCACCGACGCCCTCGGACAGTTCGGACGCGGATTCCCCGAGTATCCTGGCGACAACAAGGTGGCCATCAGTCTCACCCAGGAGATGCTCCAGCCCCATTTGGGCAGTAGGGTGGTCGGCATCCGCTTCGGCCTCTGCGAGCCGATAGGTGCGAGCCGCGTCTTCATCATCGCCGCAGACCGCTACGGCAACGGCAAGGACATCGTCTCCAAGAAGGTGGACGATACGGAGAAGGGATGGAACACCGTCATGCTCGACAACCCCATCACCATCACCACCAAGCCTGGCATGGAGTGGATGGTCGGCTACGACTACGAGCAGAAGAACACCAAGGAGGACGGCGAGTACACCAGCGAGTGCTATCCCTTCTCTTGTGTGGCCGAAGGAGCAAGCGGTCATCCGCTGCAGCTCTACTGCCAGCGCCCCGGTACGACCGACGGCAAGGCATGGTACGAGTTTGACATGGGCGACAACAACCTCAGCGTCCAGCTCCTCATTGAGGGAAACTACTACCAGTACGACGTGGCAGTCGATGACTTTGGCAACCTTTCTTTCCAGCAGGGCAGCGAGGTCGTCCTCCCCATCCACTACACCAACAATAGTACGGAAGACGTGTCGAGCATCGACTACGTGGTGACCATCGACGGCGTGCGCGGTACGGAGCAGCACGAGACCATCGATCCGGCTGTCATCCCCACGCGTGGCGGAACGCTCTCCATCCCTCTCCCCTTGGGCGAGGAGGCTGGTAGCTTCCAGGTAAGCGTGGAGGTGACTAAGGTCAATGGCCACGACAACGAATCGGAATCGAAGGTGGGACAGGGCACCGTCGGTGTCTTCTCGGACAAGTATCCGCGCAACCTCGTCATCGAGGAGTTTACCACGGAGCAGTGTCCCAACTGCCCGCGCGTGGCCGGACTCCTGGCCTACTACATGGAGCATGCCGATCCTACCCGTGTATGGGCGGTTTGCCACCACTCTGCCTACTACACCGACTGGCTCACGCAGCCCTGCGACGAGCCGCTGCTCTATCTCTACAACGATGGCGGCATGACCTACGCTCCAGGCTTGATGTTCAACCGCCAGCCCGACTTCGACGCGCAATATGCAAAGGGCAACATGGACAATGTTCTCTTCGCCAACACCTACGACGACGTAGAGGGCTATGCCGACTACCAGCTCACGCTGTTCAGCAACGCACAGCTGTCGATGCAGGTGGCTGTCAACGACGACTCTTCCGTGGCGACGGTGATTGTCTCGGGTGAGTGCAACGAGAGTCTTGACCCGGCACAGAACAAGCTCACGCTCTACCTGACCGAGGACGAGATTCCCGCCCGTGACCAGTATGGCGCATCGGGCGACTTCTCTCACATGCACGTCATCCGCTACTTCAATAGCGCCTGGGGCGACCCGGTCGTATGGGAGAATCGCCACTTCACGGCCACTTATTCCATCCCCATCGATGAGGCTTGGAACAAGGACAAACTCACGCTCGTGGCTTTCCTCAACAAGCACAATGCGGAGGACAGGCTCGACAACCGCATTGAGAACTCCATCGGTATGACGTTCAACAAGGCCGTCACGGCTCTCAAGGCCACGGAGACCAGCGATAACACCTACGAGGTGGCACGTTATAATGCCGCTGGCCAGCGTGTCTTCGGCGAGCAAAAGGGACTGAACATCATCAAACTCAGCGACGGACGCACGCTGAAGGTGATGGTGCCCTAAGCCCATATCCAATCGGTCGTTGATGGCCCATAGGCCCTTGCCGACCCATTGCCGTCCTTTCCCAGCAGACCATGTTCTTCTGCTGGGAAAGGATTTTTCTTTCCATTTCCTTTCTTTTGCCATGCCCCTGCAGCCAACTTCCTCTGCTATGATTTGCCTATTTCAAGGATAAAACGTACCTTTGCAGGTTGTTATGGGGAAACTACCTCCTCTGGGCCTCCTGTGGCCCCAAGGCGTGTGCTTCCCTTGCGACATCATCATATATTAATACGTAAGATATCTCCTATTATCAGAAAGCAAGAGAATGAAAAAGACTTTATACTCATCGGCCTTCGCCCTCACGCTGCTCCTTTCCTCCTGCAGCTTGATCCAGCATACATCCCAGGGTGGCAATGATGGCCTCCAGAAGGAGGCTACGGCAGAGGCGGCACCCGCTGTTGCAGAAGAGCCTGTAGCCCCCAACGACCAGTTGCTCAACGTCGAAGAACTGGTGAGCGTCTTCACCGACGCGGCCCACATGGATGCCGCCATGAAGAAATACGGCTACAAGGTGCAGAATGCCTACGAGGTGTTCCGTGTGGCGAAATACGACAAGATGTACTATAAGAACTGCCGTCTGCCCAAGAAGATCGTCGATGGTAAGTTTGAGGACTATCCCCGTGCGCTCCGTGACGGTATTTCCAGCTATGTGGCGGTGGGAGATGGCGCGGTGATGATCGGCGTCTTCAACGACAATGCCTACAACAACCTCGTCTCGCAGGTACGTGCGACTGGTTTCCAGCTCGACATGGAGGGCAACGAGGATATCTATACCAACGGGTCGTATTACATCGCCTGCAACAAAAACTACCGCACCGTGCGCATCACGAAGGTGAGCTGATCTCCACGGGGGACACGACTGTGCGAACCACCCTATATTATACAGAAAGCGTGACAGAATGAAAAAACTATTCATAGAAACCTACGGCTGCCAGATGAATGTGGCCGACTCCGAGGTCGTCGCCTCGGTCATGCAGATGGCGGGCTACGAGACTACGGAGCATGAGGAGGAGGCCGACGCCATCTTCCTCAACACCTGCTCTATCCGAGAGAATGCGGAGAGCAAGATTTACAACCGCCTCGACACGCTCTATGCCAAGGGAAGGCAGCGCAAGGCGCAGGGCGGCTCCAAGCTGCTCCTCGGCGTACTCGGCTGTATGGCGGAACGTGTCAAGGACGACTTGATAGCCAACCACCATGCTGACATCGTCTGTGGACCGGACAGCTACCTGTCGCTCCCAGACCTTATCGCACAGGCCGAACTGGGCCACAAGGCCATCGACGTGGACCTTTCCACTACCGAGACTTACCGCGACGTGATCCCTCAGCGTATCGGTGGCAACCGCATCTCGGGCTTCGTGAGCATCATGCGTGGCTGCAACAACTTCTGCCATTACTGCATTGTGCCCTATACGCGTGGACGTGAGCGTTCGCGCGACGTGGAGAGCATCCTCCGCGAGGTGCACGACCTCAGCGACCGTGGCTTCAAGGAGGTGACGCTGCTAGGACAGAACGTCAATTCCTATGGCTTGCTGCCCAACGGCAAGCGTCCCGAGGGGGGCACGTCCTTTGCCCAGCTGTTGCGTCTCGTAGCAGAGAGCGTCCCGCACATGCGCGTCAGGTTTACGACCAGCAATCCCGAGGATATGACGGAAGACATCCTCCACGCTATCGCCGACGAGCCCAACCTCTGCCGCCACATCCACTTCCCGGCACAGAGCGGCAGCAACAAGGTGCTCCATTTGATGAACCGCAAATATACGCGCGAGCAATACCTGGAGCGCGTGGCTGCCATACGCCGCATCATCCCTGGTTGCGGACTGACGACCGACCTCTTTGTGGGCTACCACGACGAGGGCGAGGAGGAGTTTCAGGAGACGCTGTCGCTGGTGCGTGAGGTCGGTTTCGACTCTGCCTTCATGTTCAAGTATAGTGAGCGTCCTGGCACCTATGCTTCCAAGCATCTGCCCGACAACGTCTCGGAGGAGGAGAAGGTGCGCCGACTCAACGAACTGATCCGTCTGCAGACGGAGATGTCGGCTGAGCGCAACCGTATGGACGAAGGTAAGGAGTTTGACATCCTTCTGGAGCGCACAGCCAAGCGCAATCCCAATCAACTTATGGGACGCACGGAGCAAAACAAGGCTGTCGTCATTGACCGAGGTCAGCATCGCATCGGCGAGACCGTACGCGTGCGCATCACGGGTAGCACCTCCGCCACCCTCTTTGGTGAGGTGCTGGATGGGGATGCGAAACAAAAGGAATAGGCAATATCATAATAGCTGGCTGCGTTATCACAGGCAATAGCCAGTGGTATTGTAATGGAACTATATCAAAAGGGGACGACAGATAGCTGTCATCCCCTTTTGACATAATGCGCCTGGATAGGCTATGGTCCGTGGTACCTCAATACTTAAACGAACTGCCACCTAAGAACTCACGCAGCAGAGAGGTGGGAGGCAGGGCGCGGTTGGGTATCGGCTGGATATAGTCGAGGAATGTGCGCAGCCTGTATGCCTCGGCATATTCGGGGCAATTCTCTGGAACCAGGTCCAGGAGTGGCTCGGCCTGCTGCTTGATGACGGCCAGCTCGAAGAGCATGGCTGTATTGAACATCACGTCGGCATTCTCCTGATAGGGGAAAATCCATTTGTTCTCGCCCGCACGGACACTTGGCCAGCGATGGATCGTCTCCTGGGCATTCACCCCACGGTACTTGTAGTCGCGGATGATGCGGCGTAGAAGGCGGTTGTCCGTAGTGCGGATGTAGTTGTGGTCGTCGAGCAGGATGGTGGTCAGCGCAGAGATGTAGATGTGGAACTTCTGCTCCTGCGGAATCTGTGCCGTCAATTCTGGATTGAGGGCATGGATGCCTTCGAGCACCAGTACCTGATTGTCGCCCAACTGTAGTCTCTTGCCACTCTTCTCGCTCTTGCCCGTCTGGAAGTTGTACTTCGGCAGCTCGATGGTTTTCCCTTCGAAAAGCTGCTGTAGCTGCTCGTTCAGCAGGGGGATGTTGAGGGCATGGACGCTCTCGTAGTCATATTCTCCGTTCTCGTCCTTTGGGGTGAGATGGCGATCCACGAAGTAGTCGTCGAGTGAGATCTGTATGGGTTTGATGCCGCAGGTGACCAACTGGATGGATAACCGCTTGCAGAACGTCGTCTTACCCGATGAGGACGGACCCGCTATCAGTACTACGCGCGTGCCTTGGCGATGGGCTATCTGTTCGGCGATGGAGGCAATCTTCTTTTCCTGCAGGGCTTCGCTGACGTTGATGAGGCCTGTGGTTTGTCCTGATCGGACGGCTTCGTTGAAGTCGCCGACAGTACTCACGCCGAGGATGCGATTCCACCTGTGTTGCTCCTTGAAGATGTCGAACATTTTGTCCTGGCGTATCAGTGCCCCCAGTTCTGCTGGATTCTGGCGTGAGGGTAGGCGCAGCAACGCCCCGTCGAAGTATTTCTCCAGTCCGAAGAGGGTCAGCTGCGAGGTGTTGATGAGTAACGATCCATAGAAATTGTCCACATAGTCGTCTATCTCGTAGTAGGTCGTATAGAGTTTGCCCGTGCTGCGAAGCAGTTTTGCCTTGGCCTTGTCGCCACGCGAACTGAATATCCTGACGGCTTCTTCCGTTGGAACCTCGTAGCGACGGATGGGTAACTTTGCATCGATGAGTTGTCGCATTCGCTCGCGGATGCGTGTCACATCAGTCTCCGTCACATCGTGGCCGAGCATCAGGTTGCAGTAGTAGCCGTTGCTCACGGGGATGTCTATCACTACCTTGCTATCGGGATAGAGGTCATGGACCGACTTGCAGAGCACGAAGAAGAGCGTGCGCATATAGCAACGCTCGCCTGTGGCGGAATGGAGGTCGAAATATTCCACGTCTTTGTTGTGATAAAGACGATAGTTGAGGCCCTCCGTGCGGTTGTTTACCGTGGCATTGATGGGGCCGAACTCCATACTCAGGCCAAAAGCCTCGTAAGCCTCCTTGAGTGTGCTTCCGATGGCTATCTCTTTGGTCTCTCCGTTGTTCTTGCAGCGTATTTTTACCGTTTGTTTTATCATGTGCATTCGTTTTTAGCTGTTTCAGATGTAGAGCAAAAGCGTGAGATGAGGTGGATGAACCTTCGTCTTCGGCATGTGCTCCCTGCCACAAAGTTACGCAATCCCTGTGAATCGGCCAAGGGAGCACAAGCGAAAACCACCTATTTTAACGGTTTTGTCATATTGTTCCGATGCTATGACCTCGCAACGGGCTGGATGGAGAAGCCGAAGTGGTAGGCGCGGTCGGCAGGGAGCAGATGCTCGGGAGCAGGGCGAGCTCCCCAACTGTCGTAGCCTCCTATGCCCTGCATGAACCCGTCGAGACACACCTCGACGAAGTGGCGGGGGCGTATCTCGTCTGCATGGTGGTTGATGGCTTTTCCTTGATCGAAGTCCTCGATGCTGTTGCGCAGCGCATTAAACTCCATCACACTGTCTGCCTTGACGAGGAGTCCGTTGCCGAGGTGGTCCTCCAGTCGGATCCAGCGCACGTCGGTGTGATGACCGTTCTCCTGGGGGCGGACGTAGGGATAGTAGAGATCGTTGGCCTTGGCCTGGTAGCGCCCGATGGGGGTGCCGTGGTTGCGATCGATGTAGTTTTCCTCAGGCCCCCGACCAAAGTATGTCACGCCGTCCATGGCTGCAGGGAGGCGGAAGCGGAGTCCCACGCGCGGTAGCTCTGGGGTGTCGGCCTTGCTGGCTGGGGTGTAGTCGGCCGCAACGTGCAGGCGTCCATCGTCCGATAGCGTGTAGGTAAGCGTGTAGTGATTGCCCGCAGAAAGTATGTAGTTGACGGCTACCACCGTTTGTGTGCCTTGCTGGCTTACGCGCACGGTGGGGTGAAACTCCTGGCTTGCTGTTTTCCATATCCGCAGTCGCTCTGCCGTGTTGTTACCATTGTCGTTGTCGGTCGGCGCACGCCAGAAGTTGGGTTGGAAACCAAAGCCCTCGTGGATGTACTCACGTCCATCCACGCGATAGGAGGTGACTACGCCTTTGGCATCTAGCGCAAAGTGAAGTCGCTGGCCCGTCACTACCGTACTGTCTTGGCTCGATCGCCAGGTCATCTTTCCTGTGGCCTCAGCCTCTGCTTTCAGTGTGTAGGGCTGGGGAATGCGGAATTGCTCCATGGCCATCTGCTCACCCTTGGCAACGGCGGGCCGCTGCTCGTCGGGCTTTCCGTAGAGGGCGATAGGCTCCCCTTCGCGGGTCGTGGCATAGAGGTTGATGAAATACTCCGTCTCGGGCCGTTGCTCCAACTGGGGGAGGGGCACCGCCACGTCGGCATATTCCTGTGGCGGCGTGTCGAGGTGCCATGTGCCCTCGGCTATCAACTCGCTATTGCGTCGCACCTCGTAGTGGAAGTCATAGGCATCGAGGCTGGTGAAGTAGTGGCGATTGAAGATCCGGAAGGTGCCTTTGCTGAGGTCCACTGGCAGGAACGCCACATTCTGGTACACATATTTCACCTCGGCCATGGCAGGGTGGGGTGTGCGGTCGGGGGCAATGATGCCATTGCAGCAGAAGTTGTGGTCTGATGGCATGCCAACGCCGAAGTCGCCGCCATAGGCATAAAACTTCTCGCTATTCGGGCGGGCTATTTGGCCTCGCTTTTGGTCCATCAGCGGGATGGCGTTGCCCCATCGTGTGCTATCTTTGGGGTGGAGGGCCAGGATTCCTTGGTCAACCCAGTCCCAGATGAATCCGCCCTGCAGGTGGTCGTATTCGTAGATGGGCTGCCATTGTCCCCACAGGTCTCCCGTGCTGTTGCCCATCGCATGGGCGTATTCAGAGGGGATGACGGGACGGTCCAGCCCACTTTTTCCCACTTTGGCGAACCATTCCGCCGACGGATATTGTGGGACAAACAGGTCCGTGTTCCATTCCAAAAGCGCACGCTCATAGCTGACGGGTCGCGACATCCAAGGGGCGTCGGCAGCTTTTAGCCATTGGTAGGTCTCGTAGAAGTTGACTCCGTTGCCCGCCTCGTTGCCCAGCGACCAGAAGCAGACGCAGGGGTAGTTTTTGTCGTGTTCATACAGGTTGCGGGTGCGGTACAGATGAGCGTCGAGCCAGTCGGGGTTGTTGCCCAGCGTGCCACCCTTGCGCAGGTCGTAGCCCATACCGTGGCTCTCGATGTTGGCCTCGTCATAGACATAGAGACCGTATTCAGAGGCCAGCTCATAGAAGCGGTGGCCCTGTGGGTAGTGGCTGAGGCGCACGGCGTTGATGTTGTTGCGCCGCATCAGTTCGAAGTCGCGTCGCATCACCTCCTCCGTCACATAGTGGCCCGTATAGGGATTGTGCTCATGGATGTTCACGCCCTTGAGTTTGATGGGTTGCCCATTGACCAGCAGGCAGGGAAGCGTGCGCCCGTCGCTACATGTGCGCTCCTTGATCTCGACACGTCGGAAGCCCACGCGGTAGGGGATCACCTCCTGCTCCTTCCCGTTTTGCACCTTCACATACAGAGTGTAGAGTTGGGGCTGCTCCGAGCTCCATGGGCGAACGTCTGGTATCGTGGCCGAGAAGTCGGCGAAGGCTGCTGTGTCCTTGATGTCGATAGACTGTGAGGCCGAGGCGACAAGCGTGCTCCCCTCGTCGCTCCGCAGTTCGTAGGAGACCGTTGCCCGCTGTCGTTTGCCCGTGGTATTGCGTAGTTCGGTCTGCAAGCGGAAGATGCCGTCTCGGTAGCTATCGTCGAGGGTGGAGGTGATATGGAAGTCGCGTACAGAGACCTGTGGTTCTGCCGATAGCCATACGTCGCGCTCGATGCCGCTGATGCGCCAGAAGTCTTGACATTCGAGATACGATCCGGTACTCCAACGATAGATCTTGAGTGTCAGGTGGTTCTCTCCCTTGCGCAGATGCGGATTCAGCAGATATTCCACCGTCGATTTGGAGTCCTCGCTATATCCGATGTGTTGTCCGTTGAGATAGACATAGACTCCCGACTTGGCACCATCGATGTGTAGAAACACATTCTTTCCGTCCCACGACTCGGGTATGGTGAAGGTGCGCTGATAGACGCCTACGGGTATCTCGTCGGGGAGGACAGGCGGTTGGGGACGTCCTTGGACAAACTCGTATGGTTGGTTGACGTAGATAGCCGTTCCGAAACCTTGCATCTCCCAGTTGCCAGGCACGCTGATCGTGCTCCACCCCTGTGTGTCGGGCTGGTCGGCTGTGGCATCATGGGGTAGCAGGTGGTCGTCGTCGGCATAGAAAAAATGCCATTTCCCATTGAGCGACTGGTGCCACGGACTGTCCTCGTACCGCAGCGATTGTCCTGCAGAGCAGTCAGGCCATGCCATGAACATCGTCCTTGGCCGCTCTGTGCCGATGGAAAGCGTGCGCAGGTTGCGATGGTGTGGGAGAGGGAGAAGCGTGGCGATAGCCAGCAGGGAGGTGAGAAGCGTATTCATTATATATATAAGGTATAGGAGTAGGTGCAAATGGATTATTGGATGGCTATTTTCTCATACTTCAACGCCTCGCCCGGACGCACCATGCGGATGGCGCGCAACTGGATGTAGCGGGCTGATACAGGCGTGAAATAGACCTCTTGCAGGACAGGGTGGTTGCGGATGTTGGAAAATTCTCCCTCCGCTACCTTCTGCATAGCCTCCGGTGTCTCGCCAGCCCACAACTCATAGTTGGCCGCCGTCCCCTCGTTCCTCACCGATTGTGTGGGAAGGTAGAAGAAGGCACGGATCGTCTTCGACTCGCCGAGGTCGAAGGTGATGGCCTTCGGTGTGGTGTCGGCCACTGAGAAAGGCAGCGTTGCCATCTCTTCCACCCGTTCGGTATAGCGTTCTTTGGCGTTGGGCGCGTAGTAGGCTCCCATCTCATTGATGCAGAGCGGTCCGCGTGACTGGAGGAAGCGTATGCGAAGTTGGCGGGTGGTGATGGTCTTGAAGCGCAGCAGTCGCTGGTAGCCGATGGTGGTAGTCTCCTCGCCCGCGTTGATGGGTGTCCAAACACCATGGTCGAGATATTCCACCACGAAACGTTCGACTCGCTGTCCAAGCGGAATATACTCCTGCAGTTTGAGGCGGTTCACCTGCGTCGGTTTGCGGAATGTGAAGGAGAGCGTGGCTGTCGTCACGCCATCGGGCGTAGCCCAATAAGTGTGGAAGTCGCCATCTATCAGCGTCCGTGTGGAGAAAGCATCTCCTCGTGTGGCCGTCGCCTTCACCTTCGCCCCTTTCAGGAGGTTGGTGGCCAGTTCTTTGCTGATCACCTGGTATGCTTCCATGGCCCTTGCGGAGTCTGTGGGGTGTATCAGTCCCTCTGGGGTGACGGGGAAGTTGATGAGCTGGGATCCGTTATGGCCCACGCTGCGATAGTAGAGATCGACCAGTTGGTCTACCGTCTTCACCTTTCCGTCCTCCTTCTCGTGGTAGAACCATCCTGGACGGATACTGACGTCGCATTCCGCAGGCACCCAGGCGTCACCGTCGGCATGGCCTTGCTGCAGTTCCCAGTAGCGCTCGTAGCCAGGATGCACATCCTTACTGCGCAGGAAAGCCCAGTTGGTGGCAAACGCAAATCCCTCCTCGTTGCCGACCCATCGGCATCCCGGTCCCTCGTCGGAGAAGATGACTGCCTTCGGTTGGAGTTCGGCCACCATCTTCCATGCCCTTGGGAAATTGTAGTAGGTTTTGCGGTCGATAGTGCGCTCCTCCTTCGTGCCACCATACCAGCCGTCGCCGCCATTGGCGCCGTCAAACCACACCTCGAACAGTTCGCCATATTGCGTCAGCAGTTCCTGGAGTTGCGCATAGAAGTACTCCACGTAGAGGGGAGTGCCGTAGAAAGCCTGGTGGCGATCCCATGGCGAAAGGTATAGTCCCAGGTGGAGTCCGTATTTTCGGCATGCGGCAGCCAACTCCCCAACAACATCGCCCTTCCCGCCCTTGTAGGGCGTGTTGCGGACGCAATAGTCAGTCTGCTTCGTCGGCCATAGGCAGAAACCGTCATGATGCTTGGCCGTAAGGATGATACCCTTCATTCCCGCCGCCTTCACCGTCCGTGCCCATTGCTCACAGTCGAGGCGGGTGGGATTGAAACTCTCCAATGGAGCGTCGCCATAGCCCCATTCGCGGTCTCCGAAGGTGTTCGGGCCGAAGTGGATGAAGGCATAGGTCTCCAATTGGTGCCATGCCACCTGTGCCTCTGAGGGCAGCGGTGGGATGGGTGCAGGGGCGTCGGTCTGTGCCTGAAGAGGCTGAAGACCGCAGAGGGCGGTCGTTAGTGCAAGGATTAGGTGCTTCATTTTTGTTTGTTGTTGATGGGTGAGAGTGAATGGCGAATGCCTTTGGAATGCCTTCGGGACGTGGTCAGCGTCGCTCCTTCAGTTCGTCGCTAAAGGAATAGGGCGCATCCTCAGGCCTCGTGCCACGCGAGAGGTTGGGTTGTCCCGACATCTTGAAGTCGAGACTCAGTCCTTGGAGGAGATCCTCGTAGTCGAGGTAGTTGCGGTCGTAGGCCACCCCGTCGCGCAGTAGCTGGTCAACGTAAGGGCCGTTGTTGTCTCGACGGATCAGGAGACTATTGCCATTCTCCAGGTGCACCTTGACTTGGTCGAAATAGGGTGCGCCCAGGACATACTGGTTGCTTCCTGGACAGACGGGGTAGAAGCCGAGGGCGGAGAATACGTACCAGGCCGAGGTCTGTCCGTTGTCCTCGTCTCCGCAATAGCCGTCGGGGAGGGCAGAGTAGAGACGGTCCATCACCTGTCGGACCCGATACTGCGTCTTCCAGGGCTGACCGCTATAGGCGTAGAGATAGACCATGTGCTGGATCGGTTGGTTGCCATGGGCGTAGTTGCCCATGTCCATCACTTGCATCTCGCGTATCTCGTGGATCACCTGTCCGTAGTAACTGTCGTCGAAGATGGGCGGCACGACGAAGACGCTGTCCATCATCTGGTTGAAGCCGTCGCGGCCTCCCATGAGTTGTATCAGTCCCTCGGGGTCGTGGAATACGCACCACGTCCAGTGCCAGCTATTGCCTTCGGTGAAGGCGTCCCCCCACTTGAAGGGGTTGAAGGGCGACTGAAACTTCCCGTCCTTCAGTCGTCCGCGCATCAGGCGGGTCTCTGGGTCGAAGACATTGCGATAGTTCATCGCTCGCTCCCGGTAGGGTCGCAACTCGCGAAGACTTTTTCCCAGCGCTTTGCCAAACTGGTAGATGCACCAGTCGTTGTAGGCATACTCCAGGGTGCGTGCCACACTCTCGTTGATCTTCACGTCGTAGGGCACATAGCCGAGGCGGTTGTAGTATTCGAATCCCATTCGTCCCGTGCTGCCGATAGAGGGATGGTGGGCGTTGGCGCCATGGACGACGGCCTGCCAAAGTGTCTCGGCATCGTAGCCCCGCAGTCCTTTAAGGTAGGCATCGGCCACAACAGAAGCTGAGTTGTTGCCGACCATACAGTCGCGGTGGCCCGGACTGGCCCATTCGGGCAGGAATCCACTTTCCTTATAAGCGTTGACAAGCCCCTCTTGCATCAGTCTGCCCATCGAGGGATAGACCAAATCGACAAGTGGCATCAGTGCACGGAACGTGTCCCAGTAGCCCGTGTCTGTGAACATCGCTCCAGGGAGCACTTTGCCATTGTACGGACTGTAGTGGATGGTGTCGCCCTGGGCGTTGACCTCGAAGAACATACGGGGAAAAAGTACGCATCTGTAGAGGTTGCTGTACAATGTCCGCAGGTGGTCGGTATTGGCATCGCTGACCTCGATACGTCCAAGCACGTCGTTCCAGCGTTCGCGTCCCTGCTGTCGGAGTCGGTCGAAGTCGGCGTCGCCCAGTTCCTTGAGGTTCTCCAAGGCTTGGTCTGCCGAGACAAACGACGAGGCGACGCGCACGCCCACTTGCTCGCCCCGTTTTGTGGCGAAACTGACGGCTGCCACGGCATGGTCGGCGGTGGCACAGTCATCGTCCGAGGCCACGAAATGGTAGTCGGCATCAACGCTTCCTACGTGGGAGACGGTGAAAGGACGGTCAAACTCCAGGACGAAGTAGTTTTTGAAATGGTCGGGTACACCGCCGCTATTGCGTGTCGTGTAGCCCACGATCCTGCGCTTCTCGGGCTGGATGGTGATGGAAGATCCGTGGTCGAAGGCGTCGATGAGGACGTTGGCGGAGTCCGTCGCGGGGAAGGTGAGGCGGAAAAGGGCCGCCCGCTCCGTCGGCGTTATCTCCGTCGTCACATCGTAGTCGGCCAGATATACCTTATAATAATAGGGCGAGGCCGTTTCTGCCTTGTGGGAGAACCAGCTGGCACGGCGGTTTTCGTCGAAATCCACCTTGCCAACAGTCGGCATGATGGCAAACTGGCCGTAGTCGTTGATCCACGGGCTGGGCTGGTGGGTCTGCTTGAAACCCCTGATTTGGTTGGCGTCGTAGGTGTATTGCCAGCCGTCGCCCATCTTGCCCGTCTGCGGCACCCAGAAGTTCATGCCCCAGGGCAGGGCGATGGCGGGATAGGTGTTGCCTGTGGAAAGGCTAAATTTCGAAGCGCTTCCCACTAGTGTCGATACATGATCGACAGGCGTGACGGGCTGCTGGGCCGATAAGCTCGCACTTCCCGCCAGCAAAAGAAGGGCAAGTGCGGATAATTGATGAAACCGTTTCATTTCTTCGAGCGTTATAAGGTTATGTGGCAACTATGCTGCAAAAGTACGAAAAAAAACTGGTTCGTCCGAATGTTTGACACGATAAGGTTGTCGCCATTGCCAAAACTTGCTGCTGGATCGCAGGAATGGTCTGCCTAATAGCGAGTGGGATGCCTGCCGAACAGTTTCCCTGGGTGACTTGGCTGCGAAGGTCCCGTTTGGGGAGACCATCCTCCGACCTCATCGTCATCCTCCTGCAAACAGTTCGCGGAGCACGGGAAGGGAACGGAGATCGGGCATGTTGGGTACGTGGAGGCGGTAGTAGGCCAGCATGATCCCTGCGATGCGGTTGCGCTCCTCGCGTGTCGGAAGAAAGACGTGCATAGTGGGATAGCTGATGCGCATCAACAACCCGACATGGGCAGCGTCTTCGGGTGGCAGAAAGTCGGGATGGAGCGGACGCAGCGGCGTGAACGTTGCACTACGGAGGTCGAAGTAGCATCCCTCGTGGTAGTCTTCGAGGTTGGGCCAGAATCCTAAGAAGCGGCTCATGCGCGCCATGAAGACGAGGTGGAAATTGGCAAAACGCGCTTCGGTCTCATCGAGCCATAGCAGGCTGGAACGGATGAAGAGAAAAAGGGGGACGTTCTGCTGCTCGTCGCGTGTGGCGTAGGTGAGAAACTCTGCGAGAAAGAGCAGGATGGCCTGTTTCGACGGATTGATCGGGATGTGAAGGTAGGGCTGGTCTATGCGCACCTCGCGCAAGCGCTGCAAAGAACTGCGCAGGCGGAAGTCGTAGTCGATACTCAAAAGAGTCAGGGGCAGGAAGTGCTGGCGTCGTACTCGCCCCCTTGCCGTCTTGGGGATGCGTACGAGAAACGACACGCGTCCTTGTGCCTCGGTGAGTAAGTCGGCGATGATGGCGTTGTCGCCATACTTCACGGTACGGAGCACAACGGCCCGCGTCTTCACTTCTTCCATGTGTGCAAAGGTATGAAAAAAGCCAGATAAACCACCAAGTATTGCAGCTAAGGCACAAAAATATAGCCATTTAGATAATTTTTACTTGGCAATATTTGGCTGAAATGAAAAAAAGCAGTAACTTTGCACCCGCAAAAATTTAGCAGGGGTCCCTTCGTCTATCGGTTAGGACGAGAGATTTTCATTCTCTAAAGAGCAGTTCGACTCTGCTAGGGACTGCAAGAAAATAAAAAAAAAGAAGAAAACAAGTAAAGATGGCAAATCACAAATCATCGTTGAAGAGAATCCGTCAGGAGAAGGTTCGCACGCTTCATAATAAGTATTATGCTAAGACGATGCGCAATGCCGTTCGCAAACTGCGTGCCACGACGGACAAGGAGGCAGCTCTGAAGCTGTATCCGACTGTGCAGAAGATGCTGGACAAGCTGGCTAAGACCAACATTATTCACAAGAATAAGGCGGCCAACCTCAAGTCAAGCCTCACGAAGCACATCGTTGCTCTCGGATAAATAAGAACTTTTCAAAGGGTTCTATAAGTCTATAGCACCAACGAAGGCATCCATTGCATATCTATATGATGTGTGATGGATGCCCTTTTGCGTTCCAATGGTTCGTGTCTTGGTGTGTGTGAAAAGCGACAAAGTCGGAAAAAGCTTGGTTCCTAACTGCCTGGGTGGGCGAAAGCGTGGGATTTGGCGATTAAAAATTTCCGTATTCGCATGTTTTTTCGTACCTTTGCGGTCTATAAAAGAAAATGAAGCAACATGGAAGATATTCAGGCTGCCGAACAAAATTATTCGGCCAGTAACATACAAGTCCTTGAAGGTTTGGAAGCTGTGCGCAAGCGTCCAGCCATGTATATCGGCGACATCAGCGAGAAGGGTCTCCATCATCTCATCAACGAGACGGTGGACAACTCCATCGACGAGGCCATGGCGGGCTATTGCAGCCACATCGAGGTGACGATCTGTGCGGATGGATCGATTGTCGTGGAGGATGACGGTCGTGGAATCCCTGTCGATGAACACAAGAAGCTCCACAAAAGCGCGCTGGAGGTGGTTATGACTGTCCTCCATGCGGGCGGTAAGTTCGACAAGGGTTCGTACAAGGTGTCTGGCGGTCTGCATGGTGTGGGTGTGAGTTGTGTGAATGCGCTCTCCACGCACATGATGTCGCAGGTTTTTCGCGACGGCAATATCTACCAGCAGGAATATGAGCAGGGCAAGCCTTTGTATCCCGTGAAGATCGTTGGAAAGACGGACAAGCACGGTACGAGACAGCAGTTTTGGCCCGACGGCACTATCTTCACCACAACGACCTTCAAGTGGGAAATCATCGCACGTCGTATGCGGGAGCTGGCCTACCTCAACGCCGGCGTGAAGATTACCCTGACGGATGAGCATCCTGATCCCGAGACGGGCAAGACACGCCAGGAGGTGTTCCATGCCAAGGAGGGCCTCAAGGAGTTTGTCCGCTATATCGACCGCCATCGCACCCACCTCTTCGATGATGTCATCTACCTGAAGACCGAGAAGCAGGGCGTGCCCATCGAGGTGGCTATCATGTACAACACGGACTACAATGAGAATCTTCATTCATACGTCAACAATATCAACACCATCGAGGGTGGTACCCACGTCACGGGATTCCGTACCGCGCTGACCAGGACGCTGAAGGCTTATGCCGACAACGACACCCAGATCTCAAAGCAGATTGAGAAGGCGAAGATCGACATTGTGGGCGACGACTTCCGTGAGGGCTTGACGGCTGTCATCTCCATCAAGGTGGCTGAGCCCCAGTTTGAGGGTCAGACCAAGACGAAGCTCGGCAATAGCGAGGTCTCGGGAGCAGTGCAGCAGGCTGTCGGCGAAGCTTTGGCCGACTATCTGGAGGAGCATCCCGACGAGGCGAAGCTTATTTGCAACAAGGTGGTGCTGGCAGCCACGGCACGTATTGCCGCACGCAAGGCTCGCGAGAGTGTGCAGCGCAAGAACGTGATGAGTGGTGGTGGCCTTCCTGGCAAACTTGCCGATTGCTCCATACGTGATCCGAAGCGCGCTGAGATATTCCTGGTCGAGGGCGACTCGGCAGGAGGATCAGCCAAGCAGGGCCGCGACCGATACACCCAGGCTATTTTGCCGCTTCGTGGTAAGATCCTGAATGTGGAGAAGGTGCAGCGCCATCGTGTGTTCGAGGCAGAGTCGGTGATGAATATCATCCAGTCCATCGGTGTCCGCTTTGGTGTGGATGACGGCCAGGATGACTTTGAGGCCAATACCGACAAGCTCCGCTACGACAAGATAATCATCATGACCGATGCCGATGTCGATGGCTCGCACATCGACACGCTCATCATGACGCTCTTCTATCGCTACATGCCGCGCGTCATCGAGGAGGGGCACCTCTATATCGCTACGCCGCCGCTCTATAAGTGTACCTACAAGAAGATTTCGGAGTATTGCTACACCGAGCAGCAGCGACAGATCTTCCTCGACAAATACGCCAATGGCGTGGAGGACGGCAAGGGGGTCCATACACAGCGCTACAAAGGTTTGGGCGAGATGAATCCCGAGCAGCTGTGGGAGACGACCATGGATCCGAAGACGCGTCTGCTCAAGCAGGTGACGATCGAGAATGCTGCTGAGGCCGACGAGATCTTCTCGATGCTCATGGGCGACGACGTGGAGCCGCGTCGCGAGTTTATAGAGGCCAATGCCACCTACGCCAACATCGACGCATAAGCGACTTGTGAATGGGTAGCCTGTGTGTGACGAGATCACGATGAGGCTGCGCAGGGTGGTCGGAGTATGACTTAAATAGAATAAAACCGAATCCCCCACCTCCTCCTTTGGGAGAGGTGGGGAATATATATAATGGACGAGAGCAGTTTTATAGAGGTAAGTGTCGCTCAGGCGAGAGATTTCTATCCTAAGGGACATTTCATAGGCGAGGATTTTCTTGTCTATGAGCATTTTAGTGAGGTGCCTCTGCCGTGGAAGTCGTGCCGGATGCAATGTCTTTTCTTTGCTCTCTGCACCCAGGGAGAGGCCAGCTATACGGTAGATGCCAAGGCGTCACGTATCAAGCAGGGCGATGTCATCATCGTCGGGGAAGGCCAGCTGATAGAGAACTTCCTTGCCTCGGATGATTGTGACGGCATAGCGATTATGATCTCGTATGACTTCTTCAACGATATCGTCGCTGGCATCCGCGACCTCAATACGCTTTTCCTCTTTTCCCGGCTCCATCCTGTCTTTTCGTTGACGGAAAGAGAGGCGAATGTGTTGTCCAGTTATATCGACACCATCATAGCAAAGATCCTGGAGCCTGAGCACCACTTCCGTCGGGAACTCGTCAGCACGTTGATGAAGGCACTCATCTACGACATGAGTAACGTCATCTACCGCTACCAAATGGGGGAAAAGAAGCGGTTCTCGCGCGGTGAGGTAGTGTTCTTCAACTATATCCGTCTGGTCCGCGACCATTTCAAGCAAGAGCGGCGCGTGAGTTGGTATGCCCATCAGCTTTGTATCACCCCAAAATATCTATCCGAAACCATCAAGACCATCAGCAAGCGAACGCCCAACGAATGGATAGACTACTATGTCGTGTTGGAACTGCGTCTGTTGCTGAAAAATTCAGATAAGAGCATCAAGGAGATTGCGGAGTATTTGAACTTCCCCAACCAGAGTTTCCTTGGAAAATTCTTCAAGGATCATGTCGGAGTCAGTCCGTCCACATTCCGCAAAAGTTGATGTTTTATCTCGTTTCCGAATGACGCTGATATCGTGAATGACTTTCGTTTCTCTTGCGTAAGCAAGCAAAAAGATACCCGAAATAGCTGTTTTGGAATGTTTTTCATTTAAATAAAGTTAATCAACGAAACAGAGGTGGGATGGTTAAAGAGAAATGCTTACTTTTGTATAAACCAATGTAAATTATGACCAAAGAAGAAAGACAGTCCGCCATCCTCGACCAGCTGCTCAAGCAAGGGTCGGTTCTGGTGTCGGCTTTGAGCGACAACCTGCAGGTTTCGGCGGTTACGATACGCAAAGACCTTACCGACTTGGAACGCCAGGGACGCTTATACCGTAGTCATGGCAAGGCCATTCTGATCAATCCGTTCACGGCCAACCGTTCCGTGAACGAGAAGGAAAAGCTCTTTCCAGAGGAGAAATATAATATAGGCACAGCAGCTGCCCAGCTTGTCATGCCCAACGACTCCATTGTCATCGCGTCTGGCACGACAGTTACCGCCTTTGCACAATGCCTTCAGCACAGTCCCAGGTTCACGGCGGTCACGTCGTCCATCAAGGTTTCTGAGGCCTTGGCAGCCAATTCGGAGATAGAGGTCATCCAGCTGGGTGGCAGATTGCGTCATAGCAGTCTCTCGGTAGTAGGCCCCGATGGCGAGCAGACGCTTGCTGGCTGCACTTTTAGCAAACTCTTTATTGGTGTCGATGGCATCGACCTGGAGTATGGCATCACTACGACCGATCTTCGTGAGGCCCATCTCAATAAGGTGATGATGGGGGTGGCACAGAAGAACATAGTCCTTGCCGACTCGTCGAAGTTTGGACGCCGTGGTTTTGCGAAGATTTGTGGTATGGACGAGGTCGATGTGATTATCACCGACGGCAATATCCGTCCCACGGACCGTACCGCTTTGGAGGAAATGGGTATTGAGGTGATTGTCGTTAATGGTGGCAACGCCTCCGTCACGATGCTTTGATCCTGTGACAGCAAAGGAATAGAGAGAAAGAAAAGCGAATGGTGTGAGTAGGGTGGAAACTAATCAAGGTTACTGCGGATGAGAAAGATAATCTTTGTGGCGATATGGTCTGCCCTGCTGGCTGCTTGCACAACCGATTCCTATGATAGTGGCGACACTCCGTTGTCTTATCTTTCTGCTGAATGGGCCGATGTGACGACCAATGGCGACGGATTGGTGGCCTATGCCGTCACCGATGGCGGTCAGCGGCTCACCTTTTCCCCTCCTTATCAGGCTCAATGGCTGAAGCAGAAAGCCGACACCACTTGTCGTGCTTTGCTCTACCATGGGCAGGTGGTCGAAGGAGTGACCAGCGTCAAAGGACTTACTCCCGTCTTGGTGGCCGGCGTCGTGGATCGGAAAGAAGGAATGGCGGTCAAGAAAGACCCTATTGGCAATGCACGAGCATGGTTTTCGGCTGACAAGCGCTATCTTAACCTGGTGCTCACGATCAAGGTGGGACGCAAGGAAAATGCTCCTACGCAACAAAAGATAGGGATCGTGCGCGATTCTGTCACCACCCTTGCTGATGGCACCCGCTGTTGTTGGCTCACTTTGGCACATGACCAGAACGACGTGCCCGACTATTATTCTCAGGATGCGTGCGTCAGCGTACCTGCAGCAGTGCTTCACGAGGTTGGCAAGGTGTGCCTCCGTGTGGCAACCACACAAGGAGAACGCCTCTTGGAAATTCAATAACCACCCCTTTCACTAACCACTATCGACGCGACTTCTTTCCGAAGTCGTGCCCCTCAGGATGTTTTATTGCTCTTGTCAGCAAGCGATAGCCCGCAAGGCTAACGCTGATTCTATACTATCGGCAAACTGATGCCATTGATTTTCTGATAGATGTCGAGCGCATAGACATCCGTCATGCCACTGATATAGTCGATGACGGCCATGACGCGTTTCTCCAGCGACGGGTTGTGGATGTCGTACTGGCTCGAAAAGCGACGGATGAGTTGCTGGCTGTGATATTTCTCTGGCTCTACTGCCGCATTGATTAGGGCTTCCATGAGGGTCTCCATGATTTTATAGCCCGACAGCTCCACGTCGAGAACAGGTTTGGAGCGGTATATTTTGGCCTTCGACACCTCAGAGCAACGGCAGTACGCTTGGCGTTGGAGTTCGTTGATATGTCTGACGAGCGGTCCTTGAAAGGATCCTTCAAGTATCTCTTCCTCGTGATTGACAAACGCCTGTACGCATTCCCGTTCCAAAGCACCGACTGCACAGGCACGCATATACACTACCTGCTCGTTTTCGTCTGTCACCTCCTCCTCTATCAGACGCTGGCGAATACCTTGTCTTTCTCGCTCATCAAAGAAGCCCAGGAGTAGGTCGGCAGTCTCCTCAAACGATAATAGGTGTAGTTTGTGGGCATCCTCGATATCCATGATCTCATAGCAGATGTCGTCTGCAGCTTCCATCAGAAACACCAACGGATGACGCGCATAGCGGACGGAAGTACCTTCGCCGTGCTCCAAGCAGCGTATGCCGAGATCCTCAGCAATGCGCTCGAAGTCCTCGCGCTCTGATTCGAAGAAGCCAAACTTGCCGTGCGAGCCTGCCAAATTGGAACTGAACGGGTATTTGACGATAGCCGCCAATGTCGAATAGGTCATGACGAATCCACCGAAACGACGACCCTGAAACTGGTGAGTAAGCAGGCGGAAGGCGTTGGCATTGCCCTCGAAGTGGGTGATGTCATCCCAGAAGCGCGCGCTCACCTTTTTCTTCAGGTCGCTGCCAGGTCCTTCTGTGAAGAAACTCTGTATCGCTTGCTCGCCACTATGTCCGAAAGGAGGATTGCCCATATCGTGGGCAAGTCCTGCAGTCTGCACTATCGTACCAATCTCCTCGAAAAGTGTCCCGCGGAGGTGTGGGTGTCGATCCGTGAGGATGCGTGCCACGTCGTCGCCCAGCGACTTTCCCAGCGATGATACCTCCAAGGAGTGGGTCAATCGGTTGTGGACAAAGACCGACCCTGGGAGCGGGAAGACCTGCGTCTTGTTCTGCAAACGTCGGAACGGAGCCGAATAGATCAGTCGGTCGCCGTCGCGCTTAAACTCCGATCGGTCGTCATGGCGTAGCGGGTGGCGCGTTTCCTGTCCCAGCCGCTTGTTGGAAATGAGTCGAAGCCAGTCCATATCGTTTTCCTCCTTGTCTTTGTTTTATTGCACCCCCTGTCCCAGCCAGTGCTGGATCTCCGCATCCAAGTCCTGGATCTGCACATCGCGCTTCTGCAGCTGATTGTTGCGGTCGATGATGAAGTAGGTCGGGATGCTTTGGATGTTATAGCTTACGAGCGTCTGCGAGTCGCCTCCTTCCGGATCCCATACACAGATCCAAGGCAGCGATTCCGTCTGAGTCTTGAAGAAATGCTCGTTGGTATCGTAGCTGACCTGATAGATCTCGAAGCCCTGGGCATGATACTTGTCATACAATTGTCGCAAGACCATGATGCGTTGTGCTGACTCTTTCGATCCGAAGACATGGAAGTCGAGCATCACTACCTTGCCTTTGAGCGCGGTGAGGCTCTGCTGCTGTCCGTGGTTGTCGGGCAGTGTGATGGGGATCACGCCGAGTTCCTGCACCTTGGCGGTCTCTGCCGCCATGGTCCGCTTGTTGTTTTCTACGATGCGCTCGTCCTTCATGCCCTTGAGCGTGATGTTGTGCAGGTTCTGTGTGCGCTCCGTGTTCGGGTAGAATGTGTCCCACGAGGTGGCGACTGCGCCGAAGACCTTGTTGTCTGTGGCATCCATGCGTGGGTTGAAGATCATGATGGGATTGCCGTTGATGACCACATACTGGAAGAGAGCGAAGTAAGCATAGCCCCGCATCGGCTCCTTGAAAATGTAGTTGCGCATCACGTCGTCCTTATAGGTTCGTATCAGCAGGTCGATGGCAGCATCCACGTTGCCCGTGTCGCTCATGACAAGCTGGTTGCATTGTGCTTGCAGGGCGATTTGCTTCAGGGCCAGTTCGCGTATTTTCTCGTTCTCATAGGAGTTTTCCACCTTGTAGTTGGTGGCCATCATTGGGTAGGAGGCCTCCAGTTGTACCGTTTCTGTCGAGTCAATACCGATGTTGATGATCTGTCCGGCAATGCGCAGACGGTAAAACTCTGGATTGTTGGCCTTGTCGCCGGCAAAGGCAAACTGCCCCTTGTCGTCCAACTTCACGGAGTCCACTACCTTGAATCCGTCGAGCGTGTTGTGCTCGAAGTAGAGCGTCGAGTCCTTGGCGTTGCCAATCGTTCCCGAAACGTGGAATTGCTCCCCCGTACAACTTGCCATAAGCAGTAGGGCGAAGAGCGAGAGGATGCCTGCGAAGCGATGTTCGCGCTTGTCTATCTTCATGATTCTATTGTTTTTTTGTTCGTGTGAATGGGTTTGCGTGCGTGACGCAGATCTTTCATCACCGTGTAGGCTACGAAGATGCCGATGAGCAATGTGTTGACGCTGAGCGCCGCCACCGTTCCCAAGGTATTGTTGGCCCAGTTCATTGCCGCAAAGAGGACTACGGCCAGGCCGACATAGACCATCATCTGTCCGATGGGGTAATTGATGGGGAATTTGCGCTGACCGACAAAATAGGAGAGGATCATGGCTGTGGCATAGCCCGCAAAGCCTGCCCAGGCACACGCCATGTAGCTGTATTGCGGCACAAACACGACATTTACGCCTATCAGTACCAGACATCCTGCCCCCGAGAATACCGCACCCCATATCGTTTTGTCAATCAATTTATACCAGAAGCTAAGGTTGAAGTAAATACCCATCATGATCTCTGCCGCCATCACGATCGGCACGACCCGCAGTCCAGGCCAGTAGTCGCGCCCGATGATGTGGCGCAATATGTCCATATAGCCCACCACGCAGAGGAAGGCCAGCAGGGTGAAGATGAGGAAATACTTCATCGCCTTGGCATAGGTGTCGAGGTTGTCCTTATCCTTCGACTTTCCGAAGACGAAAGGTTCATAGGCGTAGCGGAATGCCTGTGTGATCATTGCCATAATCATCGCCACCTTCGAGGCTGCACCATAGATGCCCAGCTCCGAATGGGCATTACCCGCCTTGTAGAGATAGGGAAAGAGGATCTTGTCTGCCGTCTGGTTGAGAATGCCAGCAATGCCGAGGATGAGAATCGGCCATGCGTAGGTGAGCATCCGTCGCATCAGCCCTCGGTCGAAACCCGCTGCAAAGCCGCGCAGCTCCTGCCAGAAGCAGAATGTGATAGATCCTGTGCAGGCCAGGTTGATATAGAAGGCGTAGCCCACCTCTGTACCGCCGAGAATGACGTAGTAGAGGAGGTTGAGTGCGATGTTGAGTACGATGAAAAGCAGTTTGAGCGAGGCAAACTTGATGGGCCGCTTCTGATAGCGCAGGTAGGCGAAGGGAATGCATTGGAATGCATCGAGAGCCACCGTTGCTGCCATCACCCAGACGTAGCTGGGGTGGTCAGCATACCCCATGAAAGAACTAATCGGGTGGATGAATGCCAGCACGAGCAGTACGAAGATCGCACTGGTCGCCGCCACCATCCATAAGGTTGTCGAATAGACGCGTCGCGCATCCTCCCCCTCCTTGTTGGCGTAGCGGAAGAAGGTGGTCTCCATACCGTAGGTGAGGATGACGAGCAGCAGTGCGGTGTAGGCATACATATTGGTGATGACGCCGTAGCCGCCGCTCTCGGCGCTCATCTTTGCCGTGTAGAGGGGTACGAGCAGGTAGTTGAGAAAACGTCCCACGATGCTGCTCAGCCCATAGATGGCCGTGTCCTTAGCCAAACTTTTCAAACTTGCCATTGCTGTCTTGGTTTTTGCGCTCCCTCCCTCGGCTGCGGCCTTTTAGCCGCCCCTTCCCTTGGGGATGGAAAGGATCATGCGCTTATTGAATTGCAAAAGTAAGAAAAATATGAGATATGGCAAAGAGAAAGGCGTGATAACGAGCCGTATGCCGTCGTTTTTCCCCTTTGTGGGCAAATGGTCTTTGGATTTTGTAAGTCGAAACGTGGAACTTAGAACCGTATCAGCGAGTTGTAATCCCAATAGGCATTGCGCATATCGACACGCCCGCTTTTAAGGAAAGGCACGCCCTCCTCTTCGAGTAGTTTGCGTTGGTCTGATGGTTGCGAGGCCAGCCGGCCTCCTGAACCTACCACGCGATGGCAGGGGATAGCAAGGTCTTGGGGTGTCTCGCGAAGGATTTTACCGACCACACGCGCATGATTGGGCATCCCAGCAAACCGGGCCACATCGCTATAAGTGGTCACACAGCCTTCAGGGATGCATACGACAATGTCGTAAATTGTTTGTTTGATTTGGTCAATATCCATCTTCATGCCCACAAAGTTAAGAAAAATATGTGATTCTATGTGTCCTGTTTGTGCTTTTTTTGTTTTTGTTTTAATAGTGTATGTTAATTTAAGAATTTGGAAACAAAATGCGCATCTATTTGCCGTCTTTAGGTTGATGGTGACACCTGTCGGGGTTGATGTTACGTCGTTTTGTAAGAGCGATGGTCGGAGGTGGAAGAGTTCGTATGCAGTAAGGGGGCGTGTGGGGTGGGGAGGCATTTTGAGGGTGGTGGTTAAAGTCTGCCCTGCTCGTTATAGCTGAAATAGTGGCCGTCGCAGACGATGATATGGTCGAGGAAATGGATGCGCATCACCTCACATGCCTTTTGTACCCGTTGTGTCAGTTGGTCGTCGGCTCGGCTTGGTACGGCGTTGCCGCTGGGGTGATTGTGGCAGATGGCAAGTATGGTGGCGTTTTTTAGAATAGCCTCGCGCAGGATGACGCGCACGTCGATGGCGGTCTCGGTAAATCCACCAAACGAGATGCGTTTTGCTTCGATCAGTTTGAAATGCTGGTTCATCAATAGCACCCATCCTTCCTCCACGTCAAGGTCCTGCATTTGTGGGTGCATAAAATTGTAGATGGCCGTCGCCGATCCCAGGTCTTTCCGCTCCTCTGCCTTCTTTGGCTCGCCGTTTGCCCAGTTCGCACGCCGCAAGGATTGTGATGGCCTTGGCTGGTCCGATACCGTTGTATCTCTCCAAGTCCTTGATGGACAGTTTTCCCAGTGTGTTGAGGTTGTTGTTGCAGTCGCCGAGCACCTGTTTCATCAGATCGACCGCCGTCTGGTGTGCGTTGCCTGAACCGATCAGAATGGCCAACAGTTCCGCATTGGACAGCCATTCGGCTCCCAGTCGCTCCAGACGTTCGCGTGGGCGGTCTTCCTCCGCCCAGTCGTTGATGTTCAGTTTGCTGTTGCTCATTTGTAGAACGTCTTCTCGTAAGCCTGAAATTCGTCCTTGCCGCAGACACAGCGCCGCCACCATGCTTTGAAGAAGCCGCATCCGTAGCCCGTAAGCTGCACGAAGGCTGCGCAGATGCTCAGTACGCCGATGCGCGGACTGCGGTTTTGCAGTGTCGAGTCGGCGAGGATGAGCAGTGAATAGAGCAAGATGGGTGCTGCCGCAATCCCCATGGCGCATGTTCCAAGACTTCGTGTCTCTTCGTTGGTAGCCAGTCCATAGACTATCACGCCCGCTATGAAGAGCAAGGCCAGGGCGATGACACCTGCCGTGAAGACAGCGGGCAGAAGGTGGACGATCTTTAGAGAGTCGGGATATTTCTTGTAGAGATTGATTCGTGCAATTCCGCTGTTGAAGACCTGTCGCCAGAACTTACGGAAGTCGGTGCGTCGTTTGTGCCATACCCACGCCTCGGGAAACAAGCGGCAGCGCAGTCCCGCTTGGAAGATACGGATGGAGAAGTCGATATCTTCGCCGAATCGCATATTTGAGAAGCCTCCCAGTTGTTGGTAGGCCTCGCGCCGTACGCCCATGTTGAACGATCGGGGGTAGAACTTGTCAAGTTTCTTCTTTCCGCCCCGGATGCCACCTGTGGTGAAGAACGAGGTCATGCTGTAGGAAATGGCTTTCTGCGTCGGTGTGAAAGAGCTGTGTGCGCAATCGGGCCCGCCAAAGGCATCGGCAGGCTCGCGGTCCAGTTCTTTCGATATGGCTGTGAGGTAGCCCTCGGGAAGCACCACGTCGCTGTCGAGGATGAGCAGGTAGTCGCCCTTGGCACGCTCCGCACCGTAGTTTCTGCTTTGTCCGGGTCCGGAGTTGGGTTTCATGAAATAGTGCAGGTCGAGCCGTCCGGCATATTGGTCGCAGACCTTTTGGCACGGAGTCTTCGAGCCGTCTTCTACGATGACGACTTCAAAATCCTTCTCTTCCTGGCGGGTGAGGCTTTCCAGAAGCTCGTTGACCTCGTCAGGACGGTTGTAAACGGGTACGATGATGCTGTATCTCATGGGTTGCAAGGGCCAATGATGTGATGCTTGGTACAAAAAATATAGCCCTCGCACCTGCAGATGGCAGGCGCATAGGGCTATGTTTATTGATTCGAATCTTATGCGTTGACGCGGCCGAGGTAGCTTCCGTCGCGCGTGTCAACCTGGATGGTCTCGCCCTCGTTGATGAAGAGCGGCACACGGACTACAGCACCCGTCTCCAACGTGGCAGGCTTGGTGGCGTTGGTGGCGGTGTTGCCCTTTACGCCCGGCTCAGACTGCGTAATCTTCAGCGTGGTCTTGGCAGGCATCTCGGCCAACAGCACCGTGCCGTCAGACGTATCGGTGACGACCTCCACGACATCGCCTTCCTTCATGTAGTCGGCGCCCTGGATCTGGTGACGTGCGATAGGAATCTGCTCGAAAGTCTCCTGGTTCATGAAGATCATGCCCGTGGGGTCCTCGTAGAGGTACTGCCAGGGGCGACGCTCCACGCGCACATCCTCCAACTTGAAGCCAATCTGGAAGGTACGCTCCAGCACACGACCGTCGCTGACGTTCTTCAACTTCGTGATCATGACCGTGTTACCCTTGCCCGGCTTGCGGTGCTGGAAGTCGATACAAGTCCAAATCTTGCCATCCATGCGGATGCATGTTCCGATTTTGATTTCCTGTGAATTAATCATAATTCTGCTTTGATATATTGTTCTTAATTATATTGCTTCTTTCTGCCCGCAACGCCTTTGGAAGAAGGCGTTGCTAAGCGGTTGCAAAGTTACGGTAAATCAGTTGAATGACAAAGCGTTTCGGGTTTTTTATTCTCTTTTGCGGGTGGAAAAGGCGCTGATGGCGTGGGTTTTTGGTGAAAAATCATGAATTGAATGGCTAAAACTCGCTGAATCCTTGGTCATTTCAAAAAGAATCCGTAATTTTGCAGGCCGTAACGGGAGTGGCCTCGCCTTTCCCGCAAAGCGTTGTAACGATAATAACAATAAAAAGATAAAGCAAAATGAAAAGAACGTTCCAGCCCCACAATCGCCGTCGCGTGAACAAGCACGGCTTCCGTGAGAGAATGGCCACGAAGAATGGTCGTCGCGTCTTGGCCGCCCGTCGCGCCAAGGGTCGTAAGAAGCTCACTGTTTCTGACGAGAATCACGGAAAGTAAACCGTTTGTTCCGCATGATGCGGAAATACGGCGAAAGCAGGAGGCATACACCTTTTATCAGGAAGTATGCCTCCTGTTTTCTTAGTTGGAGGCTCTCCTTATATATATAATAGGAGACCGCCTTGTCTCTAAAATAAGAGGGGGCTTTGGTGGCCCAGTAAACCAAGGAAGAAATGCTGCAATTGATTAAAACTTACAAGTTGACCACAGTCCTACTGATCGTCATCTGGGTCTTGTGTTTCATGCCCATTCCCGAAACTCCGTTGAGCCATGTGCAGTTGATAGACAAATGGACGCACACGGCCATGT
>OHGW01000085.1_pt1 | contig 44260 bp, 30 predicted proteins | sample 1567821 | NCBI WGS metagenome assembly OHGW01 (sample SAMEA3879572, study PRJEB24766) | human gut metagenome | biome: human-associated habitat; feature: feces | place: USA | collected 1985/1987 | reverse complement strand
GCTGTTTGTTTGGCCAAACAGAAACAAAATATTTTATATATGAGGACATTTCAACCAATCTCATCTGTATAAAGCCAAAAGGAGAAATAAACAGTGTTTTGGCCAAAGGTAGAGCAATGCTCTGGGTTGAAGAGAAAGCAAAGTCCATATATATAAATGAGATACTAAAACCTTTTCAGGAATTTATTGATGAAGGAGTTTTTTCCTCTGAAAGGATGATTTTCCATGTTTATGTTCATTTACTCCTCTATGCATTATTTTAATAATAAGACTGAGTATAAAGGCAGAAGAAAGATAAATGCAGGAAAGTAGTTTGCAGATAAAAAGAGAAACCTTACTTTTGTAAGAAACATAAAAAATAAAGAAAAAACATGGGCAAATCCATCAACATATTAGATAAAGCCTATCTGCAATGGGTGAAGGAACTGACTACCCGCTACCGCCAGAGCCAAATTAAAGCGGCAGTGAAAGTGAACAGCTTCCTCATCGAATTCTATTGGGGGTTGGGAAGCGATATCGTTTCATTGGAAGTTGACAACAAATATGGAGGAAAATTCTACGCTACACTTAGCGCGGATTTACGTAAGGAAATGCCTGGTATAGAAGGACTTTCCGAATCGAACATACGATATGCAAAGCGGTTTTATCAGCTCTACGCCGAATGTTCCCGAAATCTTCAACAAGTTGTTGAAGAATTATGCCGCATTCCGTGGGGTCATCATATACGTATCATAGACAAGTGCTCAAACAATCCCAATAAAGCCCTATTCTATGTGCGCCAAACCTTAGAATATGGATGGAGCCGCGCTATGCTACTCAATTTCCTCGATACTGATTTGTATGAACGACAAGGGAAAGCATTGACCAATTTTCAGCACACAATGCCTGCCGTTACAAGTGATTTGGCACAGGAGCTCACCAAAGACCCTTATAGTTTCGATTTTCTTTCCATGCGCAAAGGTTATAACGAGCGACAACTAAAAGATGCCCTGTTGATGAATATTACAAATTTCTTAGTGGAACTCGGAACGGGATTTGCCTACGTGGGCAAGGAATATCGGTTGCAAATAGGTAGGAAGGAAAAGTTCATCGACTTATTGTTCTACAATCTTACTATCCGTTGCTATGTGGCGGTAGAAGTTAAAATTGACGAATTTGATTCCGCTGACATAGGTCAGTTGGGTACTTATGTGACTGCCGTCAACCACCTTTTGCGCAAAGAAGGAATAGACAATCCTACGATAGGGCTGCTCATTTGCAAAAACAAGGATAATTTACTGGCACAATATGCACTGGAATCAAGCAGCCAACCAATTGGCATATCAGAATATGAGCTATCCAGACTTTATCCCACCGAAGTGGAAGGTACCATACCATCCATCAAGGAAATTGAAACGAAATTAAGCTATAGATGACAAAATGGAAACAAAAATACCTTAAGGAGTTGTATCAAGTAATCACAGACGCATTCGACAAGAAAAATTTAAATGGAATGAGAATGATGTATAATGATACTAACGAAATGGCAAGAGGTTTATCGCTCAATAAATTAATTGAATTAAATCAGATATTGAGAGACAAATTTGGTTTTGATTTGGATGAAGACCATGATAAAGTATCAGCTAAAATAAATCTAATAGTCCAACCTCGCTCTTTGATATACTGGAAACGAAAACTATTACTTTTGAAGTGTTGTGATTCTCTATGGAATTTTATACCTTTGCGGACAAGGTAATGAAAGAAAGGAGAACAACCCATGAAGACAACTGATGAAATTCTGGAATTACTACGCCAGTTTAAGCGTACTGCCGGTGAGAAATACGGTATTGAGCAGCTCGCTCTTTTCGGTTCCGCCGCACGGGGCGAACAGCGAGAGGATAGCGATATTGATATCTGTGTGAAGACACATCATTCTATCGACCTCTTTACATTGCAAGACATCCGCGAAGAACTTGAACACCTCTTCCACATCAAAGTAGATTTGTTAACCCTGCACGAGAACATGCGTCAGATGTTCCGGCAAAACATTGAACGCGATGCAATCTATATCTAACGAACAAGTAGCGGACATGCTCCGCTTTGTGGAACGCCAGACTGTATTTGTTCTTGAGACTACTGCTGATGTGAAAACCTATCATGACTTCCTCACCAGTGTGAGTGGCATGGTGCTTTTCAACTCCACTTGCATGTGCTTACAAACAATTGGTGAAACGATTCGTAAAGTGGATGATATTACTGCGGGAAATCTCTTTATCCTTTATCCATCAACCCCATGGAAAAAAGTTATCGGGATGCGTAACTTTATCTCGCACGAATACCTTTCCATCGACCCGGAAGTGATATTTGCTACTGTCAAGATACGTCTTGTCCCTTTACTGACCGACCTCCGTCATGTGCTTGCTGACATTGACAATGTCCTGCAAGAAAAACCTAAAGAAGGAGAGAAGAAGTAACATTCGGTAGCCAGTCAGGGCGAAGTCGTTTCCGGTATCCCGTTTCGGCACAGAATTATTTTTTTATTCTTGAAACACTTTGCCCACCGACTTTTTTGCCGTAACTTGCGCCGTCTTTTGAAGACAGTAACTAAAAATAACCACGATGAAACTAACCCTTATACGCACCGACCGTGAAACCGGCAAAGAATCTTTCAGTACCCTTGAAGCTGAAACCTTGATAGAGAAAATAAAGAAAGAGAACAAAGCAGCGCATGTATCAGCCTTGCGCCACCTCATACCTATGCTGCAAGGAACAGATAACCACTATCTGAACATAGATAAATTACCCCGCATCTATCCCGCCGTGGAATATGCCCGCACCAAAGACGGAGAACACCGGGTGAAGATTTACAACGGACTGGTACAGATTGAAGTCAACCACCTGGCAGGTATCACCGAAGTGGAACAGATAAAGCAACAGGCTTCCCTGCTGCCTCAAACCTTTGCCGCCTTTTGTGGAAGCAGCGGACGCAGTGTAAAGATATGGGTGCTCTTCGCCCTGCCCGACGGCTCATTCCCTAAACATGAAAGTGAAATGGCCCTGTTTCATACCCACGCCTACCGTCTTGCAGTAAATTGTTACCAACCCCTGCTGCCCTACTCCATCACCCTAAAAGAACCGTCGCTCAACCAGAGTTGCCGCATGACGCTGGATGAGCAACCTTATTATAATCCGGCTGCCATCCCCTTCTGCCTAGAACAACCCTTCGCCATGCCCGGCGAAACCACTTTCAAGGAACAGAAGCAGGCGGAAACCAATCCACTATTACGCATGCAGCCCGGCTACAGTTCATCGGACACCTTTTCCATGCTCTTTGAAGCGGCACTCAACCGTGCATTCGACGGACTGACAAACTGGAAGCGGGGTGACGACCTACGCCCGTTGCTGACACGGCTTGCCGAGCACTGTTACAAAGCAGGCATCCCCGAGGAAGAGGTAGTCCGGCAAACCCTGATGCATTATTATCGCGAAGCGGACGAGCCCGTAATACGTGCCGCCATACATAATCTTTACCGTGAATGTAAAGGTTTCGGCACCCGCAACAGCATGACCGCCGAACAGGACACAGCCTTCCGCCTGGAAGAGTTCATGAACCGCCGCTACGAATTCCGCTACAACACCGTGTTGGGCGAGCTGGAATACCGCCAGCGCGACTCCATACACTTCCAATTCCGCCCCGCCGACCAGCGGATACGAAGCAGCATAGCGTTCAATGCCCTAAAAGAAGGTATCCGGGTATGGGACCGCGACATAGCACGCTACCTTACCTCCGACTATATCCCCCTCCATAATCCGGTAGAAGAATACCTCAACGACACCGGGCGCTGGGACGGAAAAGACCGCATCCGTGCCCTGGCCGACCTCGTTCCCTGCGAAAATCCGCATTGGAGGGAATTGTTCTACCGCTGGTTTCTCAGTATGACGGCCCATTGGAGGGGACTTGACCGGCAGCACGGCAACAGTACATCGCCCCTACTGGTAGGCGCCCAAGGGTATCGGAAATCCACGTTTTGCCGCATTCTTTTACCACCGGAACTGCGTTTCGGCTATACAGACAGCATCGACTTCAAGAGCAAACAGGATGCCGAACGAAGCCTGGGGCGCTTCTTTCTGATCAACATCGACGAGTTCGACCAGATCAGCGTCAGCCAGCAAGGTTTCCTGAAACATCTGTTGCAAAAACCCGTAGCCAACCTGCGGAAGCCATACGGAACCGCCATTCAGGAGATACGCCGCTACGCCTCCTTCATAGGCACCAGCAATCAAAAAGACTTGCTGACCGATCCCAGCGGCAGCCGGCGCTTCATCTGTATCGAAGTAACCGGTCCCATCAACACCAATGTCACCATCAACTACCGCCAACTCTATGCCCAGGCCATGACTGCCATTTCGCAAGGTGAACGCTACTGGCTGGACGACACCGACGAGGCCATTCTGAAACAGAGCAATCAAGAGTTTGAACAACCTACTCCATTGGAACAACTCTTCCTGTGCCACTTCCAGGCGGCACAAACAGAAGACGAAGGAACGTGGATGACACCGATGGAAATACTTTCCTTTCTCCAGAAAAAGACTAAAGACCGATTAGCCATCAACAAAGTCGCGTACTTCGGGCGTGCACTTCGCAAACTTGGAATCAGCAGCCGGAGAAGAAACCGGGGAACGGAATATCACGTAATAATAAATGAAACGGCATTTCAGTAAAATGCAAATAAATTTGCTACTGCACTCGGTTTACACTATCTTTGCGTTTCAAACCGAGTATATATGAAAAAAGAAAGCCAAGTGATATTCGACCGTAATGTTGTGGAATTCGTAACCGTAGCCGCCGAGTTCTGCAAGTTCTTGGAACAGACGGAAACGATGAAACGTGACACATTTGTCGATACCTCATTAAAGATACTTCCGTTGCTCTACCTCAAGGCGGCCATGTTGCCCGAAACAGAAATAATAGGCGACGACGCTCCTGAAAGCTACGTAACGGAAGAAACGTATGAAGTGCTCCGTATCAACCTTGCCGGGATTCTTGCCGAAAAAGATGACTATCTGGACGTGTTCATACAAGATATGGTTTATAGCGACCAGCCTATCAAGAAGAATATTTCCGAAGACCTGGCAGATATTTACCAGGCCATCAAAGATTTCATTTTCGTCTTCCAGTTGGGATTGAACGAAACAATGAACGACTCCCTGGCTATCTGTCAGGAACAGTTCAAAGAATACTGGGGGCAAACCCTGGTAAACACACTTCGCGCATTGCACGACGTAAAATACCGCCAGTCTGAAGAGGACGAACCGGAAGATGATGATTTTGAAGATGAAGGAGAAAGTGATTGTCATGGCCACGATCATGGTCATTGCGATTGCGAAAAAGACTTAAATTATGGTTATTAAAAAAACGATTAAAAAGGAAGATATCAAAGAGATGCCCAAAGTACTCTTTCCGGGACGAATACATCTTGTACAAACCCCCTGGGAAGCGGAAAAAGCTGTGACTTATCTTAAGAAGTATCCTCTGTTGGGAATTGACAGCGAAACCCGCCCGTCATTCACCAAAGGGCAATCACATAAGGTAGCCTTACTGCAAGTATCCTCTGCAGAAGACTGCTTCCTTTTCCGCCTGAACCTTACCGGCCTGACGCTTCCGATTATTTCATTGCTGGAAAGTCCGTCAGTTACCAAAGTCGGCCTTTCGTTGCGTGACGACTTTATGATGCTGCACAAGCGCGCTCCTTTTGAACAACGTTCCTGTATCGAGTTGCAAGAATATGTCCGTATGTTCGGCATACAGGACAAGAGCCTGCAAAAAATCTATGGTATCCTGTTCGGTGAGAAAATATCCAAATCACAACGCCTCTCCAACTGGGAAGCTGAGCATCTGACCGAACCTCAAAAGCAGTATGCAGCTACCGATGCATGGGCATGCCTCAATATATACAACCGATTGCAGGAATTAAAAGTTACCGGTGACTATGAATTGGAACCGGATGAACCGCTTACCAACCAGGAATCATTAATCACTAACCCATAATTGCTAATCACTAATCGCATGTACAAAGTATATCTCAAATCCGGCAAAGAAGAGTCATTAAAACGTTTCCATCCCTGGGTGTTTTCAGGTGCCATCGCTCATTTCGACGGTGAACCCGAAGAAGGTGAAGTAGTTGAAATCTACACTTCCAAGAAGGAATTCATAGCCAAGGGGCATTTCCAAATAGGCAGCATCGCCGTGCGCGTGCTTTCTTTTCATCAGGATGAAGCTATTGATTCTGATTTTTGGAAACGCAAACTCAGTATTGCCTATGAGATGCGTCGCAGCATTGGCATTGCTGAAAACCCGACTAATAACACTTACAGACTGGTACATGGCGAGGGAGATAACCTTCCCGGGTTGATCATTGATATTTATGCCCGCACGGCCGTAATGCAAGCACACTCTGCCGGTATGCACCTCGACCGCATGGAAATAGCCAATGCCCTGAGTGAAGTGATGGGTGATAAAATAGAGAATATCTATTATAAATCAGAAACGACTCTCCCCTTCAAAGCCGACCTCTACCCTGAGAATGGATTCCTGAAAGGTGGCAGCACAGATAATGTGGCAATGGAATATGGCTTAAAATTCCATATCGACTGGCTGAAAGGACAAAAAACGGGCTTCTTCGTGGATCAACGCGAGAACCGCGCACTGCTGGAACGCTATGCTAACGGACGTTCTGTGCTGAATATGTTCTGTTATACCGGTGGCTTCTCTGTTTATGGTATGCGTGGTAATGCCGAACTGGTACATTCTGTAGACAGTTCCGCCAAGGCTATTGACCTCACGAACAAGAATATTGAATTGAATTTCCCCGGTGATACCCGCCATGCCGCTTTTGCCGAAGATGCTTTCAAATATCTGGATCGTATGGGCGACCAGTACGATCTGATAGTTCTGGATCCACCCGCATTTGCCAAACATCGCGATGCCCTGCGCAATGCGCTGCAAGGTTACCGCAAGCTGAATGTGAAAGCTTTCGAAAAGATCAAACCGGGCGGTATTCTATTCACCTTCTCCTGCTCACAAGCTGTCAGCAAGGAGAACTTCCGCACGGCGGTCTTTACGGCTGCCGCCATGTCAGGTCGCAGTGTGCGTATTCTGCACCAACTGACGCAGCCGGCTGACCATCCGGTAAGTATTTACCACCCCGAAGGAGAATACCTGAAAGGGTTGGTGCTGTATGTGGAATAGCTAAACTATAAAGACTGATTACTCCGCTACGCAGAATAAAGTATACAAAAATAAAAAAAGGAGGAGGATGTATCAAAATGCTGCGCTATGTGCGGTCGAATGATTATTCGCCCGAAATGCACAAAGTGACTTTTGACACATCCTCTTTCTTTTTATTTGTACAAACGAACGTCGGAAGGTTACAGAAAAGAGGCACACAATTTACGTACTTCGTTCCAGCGGTCCTGCGTTTTCTTATCAGCACGTGCCACTTGCATATTGTAACGCATCTGCATATTAAGCAGCATTTCAGGGTCAAGCCCCAGAGCCGCCTCAAAAAGTAAGGCGAGTTCCGCATTCACCGGACGTTTACCGTTCAGTATTTCATTCAACTGTGAATAAGCAATCCCCATCTGACGGGCCAAGGCGCGCTGGGAGATTTTACGATATTCAATTTCATCTTTCAGTATCTCACCGGGATGAATAGGATAGAAAGGAGTTAATTTATTTGCAATCATAGTCATACTCTACTCATTTATAATGGTTAGACAATTCCAATATATTACACACTCTGACAAAAAACTCATCAATATCAGGATTTAATGAAATCGTAAATTCAATACGATACTTATCAGTAACCCTTATTGAAGATATTCCCTCTTTATCGCCTCGAAGCACTTCATAATTAAGAGAACTAATCTTATATAAGTCTTCTTCTCTGCTTGCCTCCTCCAGCCGATAAATGCATCTTGCATACCGCTTTATCACATCCGGCTGAAAGCGATGCTTCTTGTCACTGCATTTACCGGTAATATAAAGTTCTTTAAGGTATTCTTTATCAAAAGTAACTATCATAATCAGTAGTTTGTTCGTCGCAAAGATACATATTTAGAATGACATCATTCACAAAATTGCGAACAAAAAAAGAACAAAACACCCTGTATCAATCATTCCCTATCGTATAATCCGACTCATTCTTCACCCCGATAATCATTCGTTGATTGATATCGGCATGAAAGAGTGCGTTCAACTCTTCCCAGGTAAGTTGCTCTACAGGCCGGAAAGCGTCAGACTTTACATATCGTAGCAAGGAGGTACGGAACTGCCTTCCTTCAGGCATATCAGCGATGGCGCGAAGATCCGTCATGCAGACTAATAATTTCCCTTTGCCGACAGCAAACTCGAAAACCAACCCCAACTTATGATTCCGCTCGATGTTATCCACCACCTGAATCAGCGGACGGTATTCACCGCGAGTCGCATTCAGTATCATAGGGCGTGAATTACGGGTAATGCTCCACCATTGCCAATCACTATGATTCTCTGTTGGAAAGTATTTCAGCAACGGATGCATGGGATCAGTCAAGATGGACAGTGTTCCGGAAGACACTTCCTTTCCGGCATTCTCGGAGATAGTCTTGAACATTGAAAAATTCCAATAGTCAGGAGTAAACATACCGCTCACACTCTGCACAAGAATACTGTCATGCTCAGGAATAAACAAAACAGACGCACCGTTCTCCAACTTCTTTTTTAAGTCACCATCCAACCGGGAAGTTACATAGACGGAAACTTCCGATTCAGCAGATTCATCGGGATACACCCAAAGATGGTAATAATTGCGATACTCACCTGTGAACAGAGTCAATGTCAGACGCCGAGCTTCCTTTATCGCAGATAGAGAAAGTTCAATACTCCCCACACGTCCCACTTCACCCTGAGGGACGGAAGCAGACAATTGCCCTTCGCGTTTCCAACCGCCATTATCAGATGCTAAACTCCAACGGACAGGTTCATTCCAATCGCCTTCCACATAATTAGAAAGAGCAACATCTATGTGAAGCGGTTGAGTATTCAGCCAACAATGATCCTTCATCAATGCCAAAGGAACAAGAGGTGCACAGAAACCATAAAAAGTTTCGGGGGCAACGATACCCTTGCTATCCATAAAGGCATCCAGAATACCCACTAATGCGGAACCTTGTCCGGGATAATCCTGCAAATCAAGCAACTGGAAGCCACCAAAACCGGGAGTACGGAAAGCATATTCCATATCCGCTTTATAACACTCTATCGAGAAACGTCCGGTAGCCTGGTGAAAAGTTTTTGCCTGAGAAGAAAGATGGTTCTCTTTCAGACGATCACGAAAAATCTCAAGATTATAAGGATGAAGCACCCCGGTATATTTCTCTATCTGACCGTAATCGGGATAGATTTGAAACTGACAGTTTTCATGCCCCACTACAGGACGGGGACAGTGCGCAATGGCACCGGAATAGTCTTTATCCGTAGCCGGACGCGTATTATTCAAAATGCCACCCTTCTCAGCATCTACGTACGCAAAGGAAGTACGTACATGAGTCGTATATCCGTCTCCACCACCTACACGGCAGGTCACAAAGAAATCTTCTCCATCCTGCGGACCTTTCCAACCAAGGTTATTATTGGAACCGAAGCAATACAAATGACGATTATCCCGATTGCGGAAATCATCGAGCCATTCACGCACCACATCTATCTCCACATCCAATTCATTACCCAAACCCAGCATCATAAATGAAGGGTGATTCCCAAAATGTTCCAGCAACATGTCCCCTTCCCTTTTCAGAAAATCGTTCAGGACCGTATTTTCACGCTTGATATACCCCCACAAAGGCAACTCAATCTGATAATAGATACCTTCGATATCGGCAGCCTCCAGCGCAGCACGCGGCGGAGTGAAAGAATGACAGCGATAATGATTAATACCGTATTGTTTAGCTATGCGGAATACACGCTGCCAGGACGCTACATCCATCGGACCGTAACCGGTCAGGGGAAAAACACAGGCATCATGTTTCCCACGCAAAAAAGTTTTATAACCATTTATCACAAATTGCGTACCCTCCACTTCAAACTTGCGCATACCGAAATCTACCATCCGGCTATCCCGGTTTTTCCCGGCATGGAGCGCAATGTTCAGTTTGTAAAGTGCGGGATGAAATTCACTCCACAGTAATGGTTTATCACCCATATTCACAGGAAGCTCAATCCGATTTCGTCCTTTCTTCAATCGCACGGCAAGTTGCTGGGGAGACAAGGTGTGTGTTTCAGAAGTATTCCAGGCATATCCATCGACATCCAGTATCGCTTTTCCGTCTTTGTCCGCATCGACTTCCACTATAACTAATGCTTGTTTCTTATCCACTTCCGGATACACCTGCACCGACCGGATATAAGAAACCGGAACTGCCTCGATATAAAATTCTCCCAGAATGCCGTTCCAATTCGTTTGCGTAGCATCTGTCCAGGCATGAGAGCCCTGTATTTCTTTAGGGACAGAAGTCGGTGAGTTATCGATCCTGATTTTCAGCTGATGCTTCCCTACCGCCAGGGCAGGCAGCTCATACCGGTGAGGCGCATACAGATGACCATAGCTACCGATACTGTCACCATCTACCCACACAGTGCTTGGTTTGGTACGCTCCATCATCAAAAACAGTTTCTTACCCCGGAAACTCTCAGGGATATTTATTTCACGGGTATAAATCACTTTACCACTATAAGGATAGAGACGTGTTAACTGATACGTCACCAGCGTATCCCGGTTTCTTTCACCCAGTCGGTTTTCATCTGTTGTACCGGGCAGGTGACAGGTACCTAAAGAACTCTCCCACTCTCCCGCTAACTGGATTTGCTCCCGCAAAGAAGTGTAACCTTGTGCAGTAATCTGTGCCATCATGCTCATACATAACGCAGCAGTCAATAAGATTCTGTTTTTCATCATTTCTCGATTTATGAAGCAAAGGTAAGCAAGGGATAGAAGATTAACTAATACTATCTTTGCCAAAAATGCACTTTACTCTCTCATAAATGGAACAAAAGCCGCCCTGTAATCTAAAAGATGTTAAACCAAAGAAGAAAAACTGCAAAACACTATGTTGTATAACATAAAACCTCTACATTTGCACTGTGTTTTTCATGGTATTAGATTTAAGGTTAATAAAGATTGGCTGTCTGGGATAGATAGCCTTCTTTTTTTATATACCTCTTAGCCATTCCGCTTTTCATCATCTATTCTTCACCTTTCTTCACTTTTATGCGCTTTTTATTAATTAACTTGCTCACGCAATCAACGAAAATATTATATTTGCATCTATTATTTAATGTGAAAAGAAAACACACAAATTAGAAAAGTCATGAGTATAAAAGTTCGTTTGATTATCATGAACTTCCTGCAATTCTTCGTATGGGGGTCATGGTTAATTTCATTAGGAGGTTACATGGGTAGAGAACTACACTTCGAAGGAGGCCAAATCGGCGCAATCTTCGCAACCATGGGCATTGCCTCTCTAATTATGCCCGGCATCATTGGTATCATCGCCGATAAATGGTTCAATGCTGAACGTTTATACGGACTTTGCCACATTATAGGAGCCGCATGCCTTTTCTATGCCTCTACCGCTACGGGATATGACCAGATGTATTGGGCAATGTTACTCAATTTATTGGTATATATGCCTACTTTATCACTGGCCAATACAGTTTCGTACAATTCACTTGAACAATATAAGTGTGATCTGATCAAGGATTTCCCACCCATTCGCGTATGGGGAACCATTGGGTTTATCTGTGCGATGTGGGCAGTAGACCTTACCGGATTCAAGAATTCAAGCGCCCAACTTTATGTAGGTGGTGCATCTGCATTAATGCTGGGTCTGTATGCTTTCACCCTGCCGGCATGTAAACCTGCCAAGACCGGAAACAAATCACTGCTTTCTTCTTTAGGACTGGATGCATTTGTATTATTCAAAAGAAAGAAAATGGCTATTTTCTTCTTGTTTTCCATGCTTCTGGGAGCAGCGTTACAGATTACCAATACGTATGGTGACCTTTTCCTGGGTAGTTTTGCCAGTATTCCGGAATACGCAGATTCCTTTGGCGTGAAACATTCGGTTATCCTGCTATCCATCTCACAAATGTCCGAAACATTATTTATTCTTGCCATACCTTTCTTCTTGAGACATTTCGGAATCAAGCAGGTTATGCTGATCAGTATGTTTGCATGGGTATTCCGGTTCGGATTGTTCGGCTTTGGAGATCCGGGATCCGGCTTGTGGATGTTAATCCTATCCATGATTGTTTATGGCATGGCATTCGATTTCTTCAACATTTCGGGTTCGTTGTTTGTTGAACAAGAAACCAATTCCAATATCCGCGCCAGTGCCCAGGGATTATTCTTTATGATGACCAACGGTTTGGGCGCCATTATTGGAGGATACGCCAGCGGTGCCGTAGTAGATGCTTTCTCAGTATATGCCGACGGAAAACTGGTAAGTCGTGAGTGGCCTGAGATTTGGCTTATTTTTGCTGCTTACGCACTGGTCATCGGCATATTGTTCGCCTTGGTGTTCAAGTACAAGCATCGGCCGGAAGAAGCAGTAAATAAAAAGTAAGTAAGCAAGTGGTTGGCAGTTGTCACCACTCAGAAAAAGATTATGGATAAAAAGAAAAAAATAGAACTGGAAGTACTAAACATCTCCAACAGTCAGGAACAGGCAGGAGCTTATGCCCTCGTATTGGGAGAAGTGGAGGGTGCCCGTCAATTACCGGTTATCATCGGTGCGGCAGAAGCACAAGCGATGTTAATCAGCCTGAAGGGAATTGTTCCGCCACGCCCGTTGACCCACAACCTTTTCGCTTCATGTCTGGAAGTATTAGGGGTAAACATGATGCGTGCCCTTATCTACAGGGTAGACAACGGTGTATTCTATTCTTATATCTATCTGAAAGCAGACGATGCTATCATTCGTATGGACGCCCGTACATCAGATGCAGTCGCAATGGCTTTACGGATGAAAGCTCCGATCTTTATCTACGAAGAAATTCTGGAGTCGGAACAACTTAAAACCGGAAAGGAAAGCGTAGCTCCTATGGGAGAGAATCCTTCTCCACACGAAGATGAATTCTTCCATGGAGATACAATGGAAATGCTGCAAAAAGCTTTGCAGGAAGCTATAGCCAATGAGAATTACGAACGCGCCGCCCACATCAGGGATGAAATTTCCAAACGAAAAGAACAGCAATAAACTTATGCACGTATTCTATACACCCGACATACAAACCCGTGCCGAACTTCCCGAAGAAGAAGCCCAGCACTGTGTCCGCGTACTGCGCCTTAATATCGGTGATCAGATTACGCTGACAGACGGTAAAGGTAATTTCTATCGCGCAGAAATCAGTGCCGCCACCAATAAACGTTGCATGGTAAACATCCTGGAAACCATTTATCAGGAACCTTTATGGAACGGGCATCTGCACATTGCAATGGCCCCTACCAAGAATATGGACCGTACAGAATGGTTTGCAGAAAAAGCTACTGAGATAGGCTTCGATGAACTGACTTTCCTGAACTGTCGTTTCTCTGAACGGAAAGTCATCAAAACAGAGCGTATCAGCAAGATATTGGTATCTGCCATCAAACAATCCCTCAAAGCACGTTTGCCACAACTGAACGAGATGACGGATTTCAATAAGTTCATCACACAGCCCCTCAAAGGGCAAAAGTTCATTGCGCACTGTTACGAAGGAGAAAAGCCGCTGCTGAAAGATGTGTTCCGCAAAGGAGAAGATGCACTGGTATTGATAGGTCCGGAAGGGGATTTCAGTGAAGAAGAAGTACAAAAGGCTATAGAAAACGGCTTTACCCCCATCAGTCTGGGTAAGTCGAGGCTACGCACAGAGACGGCTGCTCTGGTGGCTTGCCATACACTGAACTTGCAAAATCAATGATAATCACATTTTAATAAGAATTGTATGAAGAAAAGTTTGTTTCCCCGTTTGGCGTTGATGGCTGTAGTGGTAGCTCTTGTCAGCGCATGTTCCGAGAAGAAGTTCGAATATACGAATGTTATTCCTGCCAATGCCTCTACGGTAGTCAGTATCAACATGAAATCATTGGTTGATAAAGCAGGGCTCAATGACAAGGAGAACAAAGAAGCGCAGCAAAAGCTGACGGATACTATGAAGAGTGGCATGAATGCCGCAACATTCCAGCAAGTGGAAATGATTATGAAAGATCCGAAGAAATCGGGAATCGACGTATCGGCACCTTTATACGTTTTCAATACTGAGACATTTCCCACTACTGTAATTGCAAAAGTCAGCAACGAGGACGACCTGCACGCGCTGCTGGAAACATTAGAGAAAGAGAAAGTTTGTCAGCCCCTGGCAAGTGGAGATGGCTTTCAGTTCACGCAAATGGGTAATCAGGTATTCATGGCATACACTCCTTCAGTACTTATGCTAACTAATTACAAAGGTACTACCCAACTTGAAAAAATCAAGCAAGATATTCCTGCACTGCTGAAACAGACCAATGAAAACAGTATTGTTTCAACTGCCGTTTTCAAGAAAATGCAGAAAATGGGTGGAGATATCGATGCTATGTTCTCTCCGGCAAGCCTTATGGGTCCTTACGCCAATATGATCAAAGAAAGTGATATGCCTTTTAACATGAAGGATCTGAAGATGTTGGGAAGTCTTTCTTTCGAAAAAGGTAAGATCAGCATGAAATATGAAAACTTCACTGAAAGTCCTGAACTGCAAGCCTTGTTCGATAAGCAAAAGAAAGCAACTTGCCCCATAGAGAATACTTTCCTGAAATATTTCCCTAAATCGACTCTGATGTATATCAGCGCAGGTATCAACGGAGAGGAATTCTATAACCTGCTACTGGAGAACGAGCAATTCCAAAAGAACTTCTCCATTGCCAAGGCCAATGAAGTAAAAGAGTTGTTCGGCACATTCCAGAAAGATATGGCAATGGGACTGATAAACTTCACAATGGACAATGCTCCCACTTTCCTGATGTACGCCAGCGTAAAGAGTGCGACACCCGTACAATTACTGTATGAAAAGAAGAATGAACTGGGCTTGAAACGTGGAGAAGACATCTTGAAACTGGGTGAGAACGAATATGTATATAAGTCCAGAATGCTGAATATATTCTTTGGTGTCCGCAATAATAGCTTGTATGCTACGAATGACGAAATGTTGTATAAGAGCATAGATAAAACTGTTAATCCTTCAATCAAAGATACTGAATTTGCATCTAATATCAAAGGTAAGAATGGTGCTTTCGTTATTAATACAGAAGCGGTTCTCGCTTTGCCGATTGTGAAAATGCTGTCGGAATACGGTGGTTCACAATATGCAACGGCTTTTGCTCTGGTTGATAAGATAGCTTATGTAGAAGCAACCGGCAATTCCAATAATGATGCAGACATGGTCATTCAGCTGAAAGACAAGAATGTAAATGCATTGAAACAGATCGTAAACTTCATCAAAGGGTTTGCAGGCATCTAATCCCGATAAATAATGGAAATCATTCATCTGAGGCAAACACTTCCCCAAGTGTTTGCCGACCGGGATGCCATCACGTCCGACGTGTGGCATCAAGACCTTGTGCTACGAAAAGGAGAGCGGTATCTGATAGAAGCTGCTTCCGGCACAGGCAAATCTTCTCTATGCAGCTATATCTACGGATATCGCCGCGATTACCAGGGTATCATCAACTTTGATGAACGCAATATCCGTTCGCTCTCCATTCATGAGTGGGTGGAACTGCGGAAACATTCGCTGAGCATCCTGTTCCAGGAGCTGCGCATCTTCCCGGAACTGACGGCTTTGGAAAACGTTCAGTTGAAGAACCGACTCACCAATTATAAGAAGAAAAAAGAAATCCTTGCACTTTTTGAAACACTCGGTATCGCTGAGAAAGTAAACGAGAAAGCCGGAAAGCTATCTTTCGGACAACAGCAACGTGTAGCCTTCATCCGTGCCCTCTGCCAACCGTTCGATTTCATCTTTCTGGATGAACCTATCAGCCACCTGGATGATGATAACGGCACACTTATGGGACGCATGCTGACCGAAGAAGCCGAACGGCAAGGCGCAGGAATAATTGTTACTTCCATTGGAAAACATATAGAATTAGAATATAATAAAGTGATGAAACTATAAATGATAATTTATCGTGCAAAGCGCGATAAGTAACGAGCTACAAGCTACAAGTGACAAGTACCTTTCGGCGTGATAGCCGGGCGAATTATTATTCGCCCACGAGTACAGCGCAGCAACTCGTTACTGGTAGCTCGTAGCTCGTTACTTAATTTAGCGGCTTTGCCGCTAAATTATCATTTAACAAAAACATATAAATTCAATGAACAAGCTTGTTTGGAAACTTCTTCGCCAGCACATCAGCATCGGACAATTAAGTGGCTTTTTTCTCGCCAACATCTTCGGTATGCTGATTGTACTGTTGAGCGTGCAATTTTATAAAGACGTTCTTCCCGTCTTCACGCAGGGAGACAGTTTCATGAAGAAGGATTATATCATCGCTACCAAAAAGATCAGCACTCTTGGCAGCATTACCGGACAAAGCAATACTTTTTCCAAAGATGAAATCAAGGAGCTGGAAGCACAACCTTTTACACGCAGCGTAGGCGCCTTCACACCTACCCTTTTCAAAGTATCGGCAGGGTTGGGAATGCAACAAGCCGGTATCCGTATTTCTACGGATATGTTTTTTGAATCTGTTCCCGATGCTTTTGTCGATGTCAGCCTGGACAAGTGGCACTTTGATGAAGGTACACAAACCATACCTATCATCATTCCCCGCAATTATCTGAACCTTTACAACTTTGGTTTTGCGCAAAGCCGTAACTTGCCGAAATTATCGGAAGGTGTGATGGGACTGATACAAATGGATATCAACATGCGTGGCAACGGACGTGCAGAACAATACAAAGGAAATATCGTCGGTTTCTCCAACCGGTTGAATACCATCCTTGTTCCTCAATCCTTTATGGAGTGGGCAAATCAGAATTTCTCCCCCGAACGGGAAGCGCAACCCTCCCGCCTTATCGTGGAAGTAAAGAATCCCACAGATACAGCCATCACCGACTACTTCCAACAAAAGAACTATGAAACCGAAGGAGACAATCTGGATGCCGGAAAAACAACCTATTTCCTCCGCCTCATCACAGGTATTGTTTCGGGAGTAGGACTATTTATCAGTATCTTGTCTTTTTATATCCTGATGTTAAGTGTATTCTTGCTGCTTCAGAAGAATACGGCAAAGTTAGAAAACCTGCTATTAATAGGTTACAGCCCTTCTAAAGTCGCATTGCCCTATCATGTATTGACTGTAGGCTTGAATTTACTGGTACTGCTCCTCGCCGTCATTGGTGTAGTCTGGTTAAGATCTTACTACACCGGAGTCCTGCAAACTCTTATTCCACAACTGGAAACAGGCTCTCTTCTGCCCTGTATCCTTGCCGGAAGTATCTTATTTATAGTGGTATCCGCTTTAAACATCCTCCTGATACGAAAGAAAGTTCTCTCCATCTGGAAAGGAAACAGAGAAAAGTAAAGAGTATGATAAAACGAAAAATAACCAAAGTAATAGTAGCATGTCTCATGCTGCTATTTCTTTTATCAACAGGTATTTTCATCTTCCGGGGAAGCCTACTGCGCCATATCGCAGATAAACGCATTGTCAGACTGGAACAGCGTTACGGATTGGACATCAGTTACAATAAACTCCACATGAAGGGGTTGAATACAATCTCTATCGACGGACTGAATGTGGTTCCACAGAAAAGAGATACATTGCTTTCCCTTCAATCTCTCAATATCCGTATCGGTCTTTGGAAACTGCTGTGGGGAGATATCAAGATCAAAGAAGTCCGCCTGGACGGACTCTCACTCAATTTCATAAAAAAAGACTCTACAGCCAACTATGATTTCCTTTTCCTGCCCTCTTCCGAAGTAACTGCCTCCAATGAAAGCAATACCAGTACCGATTACACCCGTCGCATCAATACAACATTAAATCTCCTTTTCGGCCTGTTACCCGGAAACGGTGAACTCACCCATCTTACAATCACTGAGCGGAAAGACCGTAATTTCGTCAGCTTCCGTATTCCCCGCTTTGTGATTGATGACTATCATTTCCAATCAGAAATAACAGTTCTGGAAGACAGCCTGAACCAACAATGGAATACCGAAGGAGAATTTAATCCTTCGGAAAGGCGATTGCATGCAACTTTACATGCTCCACAACTGACTGTTCCTTATATCCACCGCCGATTCGGTGCAGAAGTACAGTTCGACAGTCTGACGTGCAACTTCTCACAAGAAAAAGCAAGCAACGGGCTCACATATCTGGTTGGCCAATCGGAAGTACGGGGATTGCAGGTATATCATAAGCGGTTGTCGCCCGAGACGATCAACCTGGATCGCGGACAACTGGATTTCCACGTAAATGTCAGTCCGCAAGCCGTAGAACTGGATAGTACCAGCCTTGTACGTTTCAATGCACTGACCTTCCATCCTTATTTAAAGGCAGAACGTGTCGGAAAAAGTACAGGCAAGAAAGAGTGGCATTTTATAGCTTCTGTTCGGAAACCCTGGTTCCCTTCGGAAGAGTTGTTCGGTTCATTGCCCAAAGGACTTTTCGAAAACCTGGAAGGTCTCGGTACTACCGGACAATTAGCTTATCACTTTCTATTGGATGTGGATTTCTCGCAACTGGATAGCTTGAAGTTTGAGTCGGAACTGAAAGAAAAAGATTTCCGTATTCTCCACTATGGAAAGACGGATTTAGGTAAGATGTCCGATGAGTTTATCTATACAGCGTACGAGAGCGGACAACCCGTATACACCTTCCCAGTCGGTCCGTCATGGGAGAATTTCACACCCTTGGACAGTATTTCTCCTCTGCTGCAAATGTCTGTCATGCAGAGCGAGGACGGAGCTTTCTTCTATCACCGGGGATTCCTTCCGGATGCCATGCGAGAAGCTCTGATTCATGACCTGGAAGTTCGCAAGTTTGCCCGCGGAGGTAGCACGATCTCCATGCAATTGGTGAAGAATGTTTTCCTGAACCGTAACAAAAACATTGCCCGCAAACTGGAAGAAGCGCTTATCGTCTGGCTCATCGAAACCGAACACCTCACTCCGAAGGCACGCATGTACGAAGTTTACCTGAACATAGCGGAATGGGGGCCTATGGTTTACGGCATCCACGAAGCGGCATCTTTCTACTTTAACAAACGCCCCTCACAGTTAAGTTTAGAAGAAAGTATTTTCCTGGCTTCTATCGTTCCTAAACCGAAACACTTCAAAAACTCATTTACGGCAGATGGGCGGTTGCAAGAAAGCCAGGAAGGCTACTTCCGCCTGATTGCGGAAAGATTAGCCAAGAAAGAAGTGATAACTGATGCACAAGCGGCACAGGTAAATATTAATAATGTGGTACTAAAAGGAGTGGCTAAATCAAGTTTTTGTAAGTGAAGGTTGGCAATAAAGCAAAACTGATCAGTTACGAGCTACAGGCTACAGGCTACAAGTAGCTGCGCTATGTTCCGAAAGGCACTTGTAGCTTGTAGCCTGTAGCTCGTAACTGATTCATAACCGCTCAATAATAAATAAATTCCTAAAACTTACCCCTGATGCGCCAACATATACTCTTTAGGCGACATTCCATGCACCTCCTTGAAAGAACTGGAGAAATGTGACAGATTCGTATACCCCGTAGCATACGCCACTTCGGAAACCGTCAGTTTCTTCTCTTTCAGCAGTGCGGCAGCCTGTTGCAAACGGATATTCTTGATAAAATCACGTGCCGAAAGGTTTGTCAGTTCTTTCAGCTTCCGATGTACATGGACGCGACTTAGACCGACATTTGCCGCCAACATCTCTACATTCAAATCCGGATTGGAAAGGTTCTCATTGATAACCTTCATTATCTTGCTCATCAATATCTCATCCGCCGATTTCATGCTCAGCTTCTGCACCTTGTCCTCTTGCTGTTGCGCACCACTGAATTTACTCTTCAGCAGTTTACGGTTAGCAAGCAAGTTGGCTATCGTACTCTTCAGCAGTTCCGTATTGAATGGCTTCACCATATAAGCATCCGCACCGGTTGCCATTCCCTCCATGGTATCTTCGGGTTTCGACTTGGCAGTCAATAAAATTACAGGCACATGATTGACATTCGTATTCTGCTTAATCTTCCGGCAAAGTGACAGACCATCCATTTCCGGCATCATAATATCACTGATTACAAGATCAGGAGTATCTGCAAGGATAGTATCATAAGCCTCCCTGCCATTCTTCCGGGTCATTATCCGATAGTCCCCTTCCAATTCTTCTTTCAGATAAGAAAGAATCTCCTCCTCATCTTCCACTATCAATATGCGCATACGGTTCTTTGCCTTACCGGTCTTCTTGCTTTCCTCATCCTCTTCATCCTCTCCTTCTTCAAAGACTTCCTCCAAGTCCGTTTTTTCCGGTTTAACCAGCACGGCATGAGGGGTGATGCCTGCTTCCACATCTTCCAGTTCGTCCGTACGCAGATGGGCTGAACCCAAAGGAATACGAATCACGAAACGACTGCCCGGAGCATCCTCCCTGTTCTCTGCCAAGATAATGCCATGATGCAGTTCCACCAATGAACGGGACAAATGCAGGCCGATACCCGTACCGAAATTCGACTTCGTCACATCATTATCTATCTGATAGAAACGCTCGAATATACGCTCTATCTTCTCCCGGTCGAGTCCGATACCACTATCCGTGACCGTTATTTCAAAATATTCCTTCAGAGGATCGCGACGGGTGGCATCGCGCCCGGTAGAAAGCGAAACCGTAATTTCACCCTGCTCCGGTGTATACTTGAAGGCATTGGAGAAGATATTCATCAATATCTTGTCGAAGTTATTCATATCCACCCATACCTTCAACTGCGGCATAGCGTGTTCGAAGCTGAAATGTATCTTCTTCTTCCGTGCCATATAATCGAAGGTAAGCATCACATCATCAATAAAACCAACCATATCCGTTTCACGGAACTTCATGAACATCTGTCCCTTATCCAGTTTACGAATGTCCATCAACTGATTTATCAGACGAAGAATACGTTGTGCATTCCGGTAAATCATCAGATAAGTCTTTTGTACTTCCCCTCCCTTCTTTTCGGCCAACAATTTCTCCAGGGGATTAATGATCAGCGTCATCGGAGTACGTATTTCATGCGAGATGTTGATAAAGAACTGTAGCTTTGCTTCATTCAGTTGTTCGGCATGTTCGCGCTTCATGATTTCACGGCGGTGGCGCATACGCGACAGGATATAGTTCACAATGCCCAATACAAGCAAGCCGAGCAGAAAAACATAAATGCAATATGCCCACCACATTTCATACCAGGGCGGAGTAATCAGAATCTTAACCGTACGTATCTCCGAAAGATTGCCGTGACTCAGCGCCCGCACATGGAAAGTATATTTGCCCGGCGGAAGATTATTATAAGTCACCCTGTTCACTCCCGGCTCGGTGCTGAGCCACTGGTTACTCAGTTCTCCAATCTTATACTGATAGGATATCTGCTCCGGATTGTTGTACTGCAACGTGGAGAAGACGATACTGAACGTATTATCGTAATGAGCCAGTTGGAACATATTCGCATCCGTCACAGACGTATAGATAACGGTATGTCTTCCCGAACGCGTATTTTTCCGCACAGGCTGGTTGAAGATAAAGAAGTCCGTAATCCAGACCTTGGTGTCTTTCAGCACACTCCCTATGGATAAAGGCTGGAAATAGGTAATACCATTTATACCGCCGAAATAGACTTTTCCCGCCTGATCTTTATAGAATGCGCCGTGCGTGAACTCGTTTCCCTGCAATCCGTCGCCCGCATAATAATTGATGTAACGGTTGTTTTCGACATTATACTTACAGATACCCATATAGGTACTGATCCACATATTATGTTCCTCGTCTTCGCAAATTCCACAGATTACATTATTAGGCAAACCATCCGCCACCGTAAAACAGGTCAGTTCTTCGGTCTTCTTGTTGAAGCGATAGAGTCCGTCCGTCGTACCTGCCCAAATATTTCCGGCATGGTCTTCCTGCAAGACATATCCCACCCGGTCTTCAATCAGAGTATTCACATTGCGGTAGTTAATGAAACTCTCATTCACCGGATTGAAGCAACTGATACCTTTATAATGCCCCAGCCAGATCATTCCCTCACTATCACAAAAGATGTAGTTCACCCAGTCATTTGCCAGTTCATTCCGGGTCAGGTCGCCCGACTCGTCTTTAGATGACTCATAATGCTTCAACTCCTTCGTCACCAGATTATAGCGGTAGAAACCCGAACCGAAAGTAGCGATATAAAGGTTCTTATGCCGGTCTTCCGTAATCGAGAAAATCTTCTCATTATCCACTGGTAGCGGATATTCACACTCACCGGTTCTCCGGTTTAGTTTTGCCAGTCCCCGGGTGTACGTGCCGAGCCAGAAATCTCCGTCCGTATCCTCGTACATACACATAATAGTATTAGCCATCGAACGCGGGTTATTGCCGGGCTGATAATGCCGCAGCCTCTTTCCTTCCGCATCCAGTTCAAAGATTCCCTCATTGTCCGCTCCTACCCACAGGTGACGGTTACTATCCTGATAGATGGACATTACACATCCTTGTCCGATGGGATTATAATAAATGGACTTGTTGCCATAATACTCAAACGGATTCTCCTGCTTCGGCATCAGTACAATACCTTTCTGAAACAACCCCACCCACAGGTTCTTGTCCCGGTCTTCCATGATAGCGTGTATCTTTCCCTCCGAAAAATCCAGCGGCGCGGAATTGATGCTATAATCCTCTATCTTCCCGGTCATCCGGTTGTAAGTCTTCAGTCCCTGGCCGTCGGTGCCTATCAGCAGACGGTCGTCCACCAGCGTCAGACAATAGATGGACAGCTCCTCGCTACCCGTATAGGGTACAGGAATAAAGCGGTTCTGCTCACGATCATAACGGGACAAGCCATGCTTTTGAGTGCCGATGAACAGATTCCCGTACTTATCTTCACCGATAGCCGACACATAGTTATCATTAATCACCGGATATCTGAACACACGGACTTCCTGCGTAGCGGGCAGATAGCAAATCAGCCCATGCCCTTCCGTACCAATCCAGATATTATAATCAGAATCTTCGTATAAATTCGACAGGAAGTTATAATTCACTTGCCTCATGATGGCATCAATGGACTCCGCCTGCTGCTTCTCTTCGTCCAAGCGGAAAATACCCTGTCCGGTAGTTACCACCCAGATCTCACCATTATGCAATTTCTGCATCTGCGTGATGTGCGGAAAAACCCGCTTGCCCGCGCGTATCATTGGAATCTCCCGGAAAGTATCCGTTTCCGAATCATACTTCATCAACCCGTCAATGCAACCTACCAGCAGATTCTGCCGACTGTCTTCAAAAAGCGTGCGCACATAATTGTTTTTGATGGAGGTGGAATCGCCGGACACATGTTTATAGTTAGAAAACCGAAGTCCGTCGAAGCGGTTCAGTCCATACTCAGTAGCTATCCAGATAAATCCGCGCTTATCCTGAAAGATCTGGTTGATAAGACTGCTGGACAATTCGTTATTAGTAGAATAGAACTTACCGGTTTGTGCCGCCAAAGGCAGGACAGTCAAACACAGCAATAAGACTATAAGGAAGACTTTGTTAAGAGCTGTTTTCATGGCATTTTATACTTAAAGGCAAGCAAAGATAAGAAAAACTTTCGAAATGGGCAGGGAAGCCATTGCATATATGCTCTTTATCTCTTCCGCATTATACCTAAAGGAACGGAACATTAAACCCTTTCACCTAGAAGCCTTATACATTCATTGCAAAAGATGGCATCTTTTACATCGAAAGGTAGCATCTAATGATACAAAAGATGGCATCTTTTACAGCAAAAGATGCCACCTTTTGCATCAGCCCTCTTATTGATGCAGATGAAAGGAATAAATGATATAAGTGAAAGGAATATGGGATTTATCACTTAATTATTTATCTTTCGGGCATCAACAACCGCGGGACGTAACACCAGCAAATGATTTTGTAACATAGGGAAAAGTCATGTTACATTTAAATGTAACACAGGCTACAATTAAATACCTGTTTCTCCATTTTATAAAATACCTTTGTCACAAGCGAAAAGTAATGTTTAACCCTTTAATCTGATTAATGCAAATATGGAAACTTGAAAATGAAAAACATGTCTTCACATCTTTATTAAAGAAAGAGAATATTATTGTTATCCAACTAAATTAATTTCAGTATGAAATGCACAAATTATTGTTTTAAGCCTTTGGGGCTTCTATTCTTATTATGCCTGATACCTCTATGGGCATTTTCACAGAATATCACTGTGAAAGGTGTGGTGAAGGACGCCACAGGAGAATCGGTTATCGGTGCGAGCGTAGTGCAGAAAGGCACTAGCAACGGTATTATTACCGACATCGACGGTAACTTTACACTGAATGTTCCATCCAACAGTACCATCGTAATTTCATTTGTGGGCTACAAGACACAAGAAATTCCTGTAGCCGGGAAGACACAAATCAATGTTACGATGAAGGAAGATACTGAGATGCTGGACGAAGTCGTGGTAGTGGGTTACGGACAGATGAAACGTTCGGACCTGACGGGTTCGGTGGTATCTGTAAACGACCAGGCCATCAAGAAGTCCGTTCCGACTTCTATCGATCAGGTGTTGCAAGGCCGCGCTGCCGGTGTGCAGATTCAGGCAAACTCCGGTACACCGGGTGCAAGCTCTGCCATCCGTATCCGTGGTATCAACTCACTGAACGCCACCAACCAACCTATCTTCGTGATTGACGGAGTAGTAGTGGATGCCGCCACAGATGACGAAACGAATAACCCGCTGTCGAGCATCAACCCGTCGGACATTGTTTCAATGGACGTACTGAAAGATGCCTCCGCCACTGCCATCTACGGTGCACGTGCCTCAAACGGTGTCATCATGATTACTACCAAACGCGGACAAGCAGGTGAAGCCACCATCACTTATGACGGTTACATCGGCTGGCAGAATATGCCCAAGCACCTGGATATGATGAACCTGCGTGAATATGCCGAACATCACAATGCCCGTGCCGCAGCAGGTATCGTCACCCAAAGCAGCGCCTTCGTACGCCCCGACATGCTGGGTGAAGGAACCGACTGGCAGGACGAACTTTTCCAGAACGCTATGATGACCAGCCACAACCTGTCTATAACAGGCGGCAGCGATAAGGCTACTTATGCCATCAGTGCCGGTTATCTGGACCAGGATGGTATAGCGCTGGGCTCAGGCTTCAAACGCCTCTCCCTGCGCGGAAATCTTGATGCACAGGTAAAGAAGTGGCTGAAGGCGGGAATTAATTTCTCACTGGCAGACTCTAAACAAAAGGTAGGTTGCGACAACAATATTATTATGAATGCTTTGCAACAGCAGCCTTCCGTAGCAGTAACCAATGCTGATGGCGGTTTCGACGGACCGGACGACGTGTGGATGCCGGTGAACCCGGTAGCTTACGCAACCATTCGCGACAATTATAATAAGAAGATAAACTTCCGCTTTAATACTTATCTGGAAGCCACACTGCTGGACGGACTGTCATTCAAGACGGAACTCTCTGCCGATTACAATCTGAATAAGTTCTATTATTACGAACCCGACTACAAGTTCGGGGTAATCACCAACGACACCCGTACCGGACGTTGGACAAAGACGGACACCAAATACTGGTCATGGCGCAATATCCTTACTTACAATAAGACCTTCGCACAAGTGCATAGCATCAACGTCATGCTGGGACAGGAAATGTCGCAGTCACATTGGGAAACACAGGTGAGCAACGCAACAGGCTACCTGAGCAACTCAACCAAAGACCCCAGTGCAGGTGACGTGTCCAAATCAAGCGGTACCGGATCACAGAGCGACAACTCCATCGCTTCATTCTTCGGACGCGCCTTCTATTCGTATGACGACCGCTATCTGCTTACCGCTACCCTGCGCCGCGACGGTTCTTCTAAATTCGCCCGCGGCAACCGTTGGGGATGGTTCCCGTCTGCTGCATTGGGTTGGAAACTTTCCAATGAATCTTTCCTGAAAGACAACGACGTGATCAATAACCTGAAACTCCGCTTCGGCTGGGGTGCAACAGGTAACCAGAATGTAGAGAACTGGGCTTATATGGCCATGCTTTCATCCAAAACCACCCCGTGGGGCGTAGGTGTGCTGACAGGAAACACCCCCAATCCCGAACTGAAATGGGAAACTACTTACTCCACCAACATCGGTTTGGACCTCAGTCTCTTCCAGAACCGCATCGAGTTCATTGCAGACGTATATTACAAGAAGACCAAAGATCTGCTGCTTCAACTTCCGTTACCCTCTTACCTCGGTTCGGCAGGTGCCGGTTCGGCCAGCAATCCATGGGCAAACGTCGGATCACTCGAAAATAAAGGTATAGAATTGACCTTGAACACAGTGAACATTGATAAGAAAGGGTTCCAATGGCGTTCTAACTTCGTATTCTCATTGAACCGCAACAAAGTCCTGGAACTGGATACGGAAAGCGCTTCTATCGAAAAGACCTACAGTGTAGGCAGCGAGAACAGCGTAGTGACCCGTACCGTTGTAGGGCAGCCTATCGGACAATTCTGGGGATACAAAGTGATCGGCCGTTTCGACAAAGCCGAAGACTTCTATTATAAAGATAAAGAGGGGAACGTGAAACCCGTCGCTCTGCCTGCCGGTTCTTCCATCGAAGAAGGAAAGACCTGGATCGGCGACTACATCTTTGCCGACCTGAACAATGACGGTGTCATCGACAACAACGACTGTACCTTCATCGGTAATCCCGAACCCAAGTTTACTTACGGCATCGGCAATACATTCTCCTGGAAAGGTTTCGACCTGACTATTTTCCTCTCCGGCTCTTACGGTAACGATGTGCTGAACTACAATCGCCGTTACATAGAAAACCCGCGCGTAAACAGCAACCTGCTGAAGAGCGCAGCCAACTATGCCGTATTGGAAAGAATAAACCCGGACGGTCCGGATGATTTCCGCAACCTGCGTGTGGCTAACACAAGCACCACTCTGCCGCGCATCTCAGCTTCTACCACGAATGCCAACAACCGCGTCAGCGACCTTTACATCGAAGACGGCTCGTACCTGCGTATTCAAAACATCTCATTGGGCTACACACTCCCCAAGAAGTGGGTGAACAAGCTGAACCTGCAGAATGTGAAAGTATATGCCAACCTGCAAAACGTATACACATGGACCAACTACTCCGGTTACGACCCCGAAGTGGGCTGTATGTATGGCGATGCTCTGATGAACGGTCTGGACTACGGCCGCTATCCCTCACCGCGTATTTATACATTCGGTTTAAACGTTTCTTTCTAACCTAAAAATGAGAAAACAAATGAAAAGCAAATTAATACTTATAATGGCTTTGGCCGGTGGAATGGCACTGGCAAGCTGCGAGGATTTTCTGGATCAGGAAAACACTACGAACCTCAACCAGGAAACTTTCTTCGACAGCGATGCGGCTATCACAGCTGCAACAGCTCCGCTTTACAACTATGTATGGTCCAGCTTCAACGAGAAAGCCTATTACTCCATGGGCGACGGTCGTGCCAATAACATCACCGCTCAATATTCGGACTATATCTATCCGTATACCAACCTGAACGAAACTTCACTCGCCGCCGGACTCGACGATGCTTGGGGAGCTTTCTACTCGGTAGTGGCGCAAGCCAACAATACGATCAACAACATCCGGAATCATGCTTCTGCCAACGTAAGTGAGACAGCCAAGACCCAAGGCATAGCCGAAGCACGCTTCATGCGCGGAACAGCCTATTGGTATCTGGCCTCCCTCTGGGGACTGGCCATCATCTACGAGAACACTTCTGACCTGGTGAACAACTACGTAGTTCCCGCCAACAACCGCACCGACGTGATGGAATTTGCCATCCGCGACCTGGAATATGCAGCCGCATATCTTTCGGACACTCCTGCACAGACCGGACGGGTCACCAAGTACAGTGCTTTCGGCATGCTCTCACGTGTATATCTCTCCATGGCCGGACTGACTGACAACGGCGAATACAATGGAAGCAACATAGCTACCGACCCGAACCGGGGTACGCGCAACACATATTATCTGGATCTGGCCAAAAAAGCAGCCTTGAAAGTTGTGGGCACTCCCAATTATGATCTGATGGATAACTATGGCGACCTCTTCACGTATGCAAACAACAATTGCAAAGAAGCGCTCTTCCAATTGCAATGGCTCTCCGGTTCCAAAGACGTTCTTCCCTGGGGAAGCATGCAGGCTATCACTACCTTCTTCGGCTGGTCTACTATGGTGACGGATGCCACCAACTGGGGCGGTGCCACTTATTGTTCCTGGGACTTATGGGACGAATATGATCCGAAAGATGTCATCCGCCGCCACTACTCTGTGGCATCCTATGGCGAACATTATCCGGATATGAATGTCCGTGGCGGCGGCTACACGTATGGTGTGACCGAAAACCGCGGAAGCCAGGGTGCAAACATCAAGAAGTATGTGATCGGGACAAATGCCGACAATGGCGTAAGTTATCAGCAGAGTAGCGGTCTGAACACGCACATGCTCAGACTGGCGGAAGTTTATCTGAACCTAGCTGAAGCTATCCTGGGGAATGATGCTTCGACTGCAGATCCTACAGCCTTATTCTATTATAACAAAGTGCGCACCCGTGCAGGCATGCCGACAAAGGCTACCAATGAAGCCATCACTTACGAGGATCTGCGCTACGAACGCCGCATCGAACTGGCCTTTGAAGGACAATACTGGTACGACTTAATCCGCCGCTCCTACTACAAGCAGCAGGAAGTGGTGAACTACATGAACAACCAGAACCGCAACGCCAGCTACGACTATAACGAAACTACCGGAAAGTATGAAATCAGCGAAGATTACGTTGCTCCCGGAAAGGGTGTGGCCACAGCTACGGCCAGCAGCCTGACGCTTCCTGTTTCAGACGTAGACCAAAACAAGAACCACTATCTCAGCGGCACCATTGAAACCGTACCCTATGCTTTCGGTGAAAGAGAAGTGTCTGTAGCTGATTTATACAAATAACTTTAATACCAAACAGATATGAAAAACTTGAAATATATATGGCTCTTATGTCTTGCGCTGACCGCCGTCTGCTTCGCATCCTGCGACGACGATGACAATCAGGACAGTAAACCTATCGTAATCACAAAGATTTATCTGGAAGACTACAAGTCGGCAGTGCCCGACCGTGAAGTCCAGTTCGCCCGCCTGGGACAGTTGATCCGTATCGAGGGCAGCGGTTTCCTAGGGATGAAGCGGGTTTATATCAACGGCTATGAAACCTTCTTCAACGTGGCATACGTGGCCGATAACTCCATGCTAATTACCGTGGACAGCAAAACTCCCGTTGTAGATGCACCGGACAATGTACGCAATAAGATACGTCTGGTAAAATCGGGCGCGGAATTAGAGTACCCTTTTGAGATCCGCTCCGCAGCCCCCAGCATCTCACGCATCAGCAACACGCTGCCGCAAGCACAGGAAAAAGTGACTGTATATGGCACCGGACTGCACGAAACAAGTAAAGTGACCTTGCCCGACGGAACAGAAATCACCGCCAACATAGAAAGCGATGAAGATGGTGAATGGTATTCATTCACAATGCCTTCAGGTATCACAGCCAGCGGATCCATCACTTCGGAAGGCGCTAACGGTATCGCCATCACTCCCGCTTACTTCAATGACAGCAGTTGCATGATACTTAACTTCGACGGCAAAGGCGCACAAGGTTCGTGGAGCTGGAGCGAGACAGGCTCTATGATCAGTGCGGATGATCTTGTAAATGATCCGGATGATTCCGGTCGCGGCAAGTGCCTGCAGATTGTTCCGGACCGCCTGCTGACCGGAAATGGAGTAGCCGCTGGTAAACCGCGTGTTACCGAATGTTGGACAGTGGGTGCCGGCGAAGACGAAACGGTGGATTGGACCTACATGTATTCCCACATTCCGGCCACTACCGCCCTGACGGACGTCGCCTTCCAGTTTGACATCAATGTGCCCGATGCGTGGATCGGAACCGGACATATTCAGATCTGCCTATTCAATAATTTCAATTATGGAGGAATAGGTTCTGATGACGACGGACAGCGCACCGCATTCTATGTGCCTTACATCCAGGATGGCGCAGTAGTTCCTTTTACTACGGCTGGCTGGCAGACTGTTACTATTCCTTTCAGCGAATTCGGCTACTACAAGAAGCAATTGGAAGAGGGTACCACAACTCCTACTTTCCAGACAGTTGTCGATGACCGTCTGGCTGCCACATACCAGAACTTTGGTGTAGGTTTCGTGAATACCGACTTCACGTATGGCGGAGTAAGCATTACTTCCACACTCTTCAAGACGAAGATCTATCTGGACAACTGGCGCGTGGTTCCTTGCGCAAGCGTCACGGTTTCGGACTTCGACGATGAAGAATAAGGATGAATCACATTGTAAATGAATAAAAGAATATAGATTATGAAACTAAATAAAATCATTCTTCCGGTAATGGCTTGTGCACTGACATTGAGCGGCTGTTACGACGAAAAGATGGAATGGGGCAAACCCGACGGCCACGGTGACGTCAACATCTCCGATATTCCCCTCGCATTGAAAGAGAAACTGGCAAACTATGATTATATCAAAGCGTACGCCAAACAGTATGCACCGCATATGACCATCGGCCTCGGTTTAGGTGCCGACCAGTACATTAGCGATCCACAATACAAGCAGGTGGCTGACGATAACTTCCAGTTGTTTACAACTGGCAATGCTATGAAACATCAGGCTGTAGTAAAATCTGACGGTAGCCTTGACTTCACCACTATAGACGCATTTCTGCAAGCTGTACCCACCGACATAAAAATCTACGGGCATAACTTCCTATGGCATACCCAGCAGAATCAGAATTATTTGAAGTCGCTCATTGCTCCTACCATGAAAGTGGAAAGCAGCGGAGGCGTTGCCAATATACTCAGCGGTGACGCAACAGACTTTAACGGCGGAACTACCGGAGGTTGGGGAAGCTGGGGTAGCAACAAAGACAGCCAGACCATTGAAGAAGGTGCAGGCTCGGACGGCACACCATGTATGGTATTGAAAAACTTAGGAGATGGTAATGCTTGGGAAGCACAATGTGGCTATACTCTCAGTGATTTTCTGCAAGTTGGTAAAACATACATGATTAAGTTCAAAGCTAAATCGACTTCAGGTGCCGGATATTTACAATTCCAATACCAGAACGGAACGACTTACGGCAGCCAAGGCGGATACAACGATTTTAATATCGGTACCGACTGGAATGACTTTGAATATGAATTTACCCCCGATTATGAAGATATAAACCGCATCATATTAAATTTTGGTAAGGTAGGCGCCACATATTACATCGATGATATTCAGTTCGGCCTTAAAGTAGAAGACCCGATGACTAATGTTCTATCCGGTGACAACAGTGACTTTGAAGGTGGTACAAAAGGCAGTTGGGGAAACTGGGGTAACAATTCAACCACTTCGGTATCGGCAAGTGGAGAAGGCTACAACAGCAACTATTGTATTGTACTGGTTAATCCTACAGACGGAAGCGATTACTATGCAGCACAGTTGGCTTATACTTTTGACGATCCGTTGAAAGTAGGCGAAACCTATGTCATCCAGTTCTATGCCAAAACATCCCTGACAGGAGCCGGAGTACAGTTTGCAACTCAAAACAGCAATGACTATTCCGGTGAAGGATATCATGCCATTCCTTTAAGCAGTGAATGGGTATTATGCGAGCACGAATATACATGCTCCAAAGAAGGCATAAACCGCATCCTCATAAACTTTGGCAAGAATGCAGCTACTTTCTATTTAGACAATATCAAGTTTGGTGTAAAGAAAGCGACTGCACGTGCCCTAACTCGTGGAACTTCCATCACCTATGTTCCTAAATCAGCAGAAGAAAAGAAAGCCGCTTTACTCTCAGCTATGGAAGCGTGGATAAAAGGTATGGCTCAACATCCGGGAATGGAACGTGTCACTGAATGGGATGTTATCAACGAACCTATCGGCGATAACAGCAAATGGCGTGGATTCGATAATACCTTCATGGATGGAGATTCCGCACCTGTAGAAAACGAAGAAAGCGGCCTAACCTTGAACTGGGGCAATGAAGCCGGTAACGGACATTTCTACTGGGGTTACTACATTGGCAAGGAATATGCAACAAAGGCATTTGAATACGCACGCAAGTACTGTAGTACAGGAACCAAGCTGTATGTAAATGACTACAACCTCGAATCAAGTCCAAACAAACTGGCTGCTCTGATTGACTTTGTACAGTATATTGAAGATAATGGTCAGGAGGTAGACGGTATCGGTACTCAGATGCACGTATCATCCAGCATCACGAAAGATCAGGTAGACGCTATGTTCAAGACTATGGCTGCAACCGGCAAACTGATTCGAGTAACGGAATTGGACGTACAGGTAGGAACCACTACTCCATCGGCTGAACAGCTGGCCACACAGGCGGAAGTATATCAAATGATTTTTGACTCTTACCGGATTAATGTACCGCAGGCTCAACAATCAGGTATCACCATCTGGACGCTGACCGACAGCAAAAAAGAACATGAATACTGGCTGCCTAACGATGCACCGAACCTTTTCGACGCAAACTATGAACGCAAACATGCCTATAAAGGCGTATGCGATGGTATTGCCGGAAAAGATATCAGTGAAGATTTCAGCGGTGACGACTGGAAGAATGCGTATGAAACAGAAGGAGAAGAAACTCCTGCTGAATAAAGTGTGAAGACAGGAAATCCGGTAAGGCTCCGGCCTTACCGGATTCCATTCATCAAACCATTTACCAAACTATTCCCGAATCCGGTAAAAACACCTATTTTACCCCCTGAAACAGGGAAATGTACGATAAACAAAAAATTATGTAACATCATAGAGGAATGATGTAACCGAAATGAAGTTTTCTGCAACACTGCGAAAAGCTTTCTAAATTATAGCTCACTATCTTTGTTGCAATGGAAAACATCTCAAATCAATACCAGAGACAAACGATGAAGAATTGGATTTTCATTTTAGTTTTAAGTGTAATGTCAGTTGGGTATGTAAATGCTCAAAAAAGTACATTACAAAAACAAGGCACCGCTACTCAATTAGTAGTAGACGGCAAACCATTTCTTATTTTAGGCGGTGAATTAGGAAATTCATCGGCAGCATGCATAGAAGATATCGAACGTATCTTCCCGAAGCTGCAACGGATGGGACTGAATACAGTACTCGTTCCCGCATACTGGGATTTGATAGAACCACAGGAAGGACAATTCGACTTCACCCTCACAGATAAAGTCATCCGTCAAGCCCGGCAGAACGATCTGAAAGTTATCTTTCTTTGGTTCGGTGCCTGGAAGAACTCCATGAGTTGCTACGCTCCCCTCTGGTTCAAAGAAAACTATAAGAAATACCCGCGTGCTTATACACAAAAAGGAAAACCACTCGAAATAGCCAGCGCATTCTCTGAAAATGTATTCCAAGCCGACAACCGTGCTTTTTCCGAGTGGATGGCACACATCGCAGCCATTGATAAAGAGGAAGGTACCGTCATCATGATACAGATAGAAAATGAGATAGGTATGCTGGAAGATGCAAGAGACTATTCTAAAGAGGCCAACGCATTGTTCAATGCACCGGTACCCGCGGAATTAATGAGCTACTTGCAGAAAAATAAGAAAACGCTCCACCCCCAGATGCTTGAGAAATGGGAAAGCCAAGGTAGCAAGAAGCAAGGCACCTGGCAAGAAGTATTCGGAGCCGATATTTACACCGATGAATTATTTATGGCCTGGCACTACGCCTGCTATGTGGAAAGAATGGCACAAAGCGCACGGTCCATCTACAATATTCCACTATATGTGAACGCTGCCATGAACAGCCGCAACCGGAAGCCGGGAGAATATCCTTCTGCCGGTCCGCTGGCACACCTTATTGATATATGGCATTGCGGAGCGCCCAACATCGACCTTCTTGCTCCCGACCTGTACGACAATGGCTTTACAGACTGGGTAGCTAAATATAAGTTACACAACAACCCGTTGTTTATTCCCGAAATCAAACTGACAGATAATAATGGCGTAAGAGCTTTCTATATCTTTGGCGAACATGATGCCATCGGTATCAGCCCGTTCTCCATCGAAGGAGGTTCCGACTCTCCCAACTCTCCGTTGGTGAAAAGCTATCGTACGCTAAAAGAGTTCATACCTCTGCTGGCTAAGTATCAGGGTAAAGGCGCAATGAAAGGATTACTCTTCGATCAGGAAAATAAAGAACGCATCCTATATCAGGATGATTTGAAGATAACTTGCCGTCATTTCTTTACTCTTCCATGGGATGCGCGTGCCACTGATGGCAGTGTATGGCCCGAAGGTGGAGGTATATTATTAAAATTGGCACCTAATGAGTATATAGTAGCTGGTAGTGGTATCGTTATCGAGTTTGAAAAAGCTACAGAAAATCAGGCCAAAGTCCGGGCATTGGGCGAAGACGGATTTGCCCAGACAGGAGGAAAGGGTGATAAAGTGATAAGTGATGGAGTGATAAGTGATAAGGTGATGTGGAAAGGGGCACGTTGCGGCATCGGTTCCGTAGATGAAGTGAAGGTAAACGAGGACGGTACGCTCTCTTATATCCGCCGCCTGAATGGTGATCAGGACCATCAGGGACGCCATGTGCGTATCTCAGTGGGAGATTTCCAGATACTTCATGTGAAGTTGTACGAGTATAAGTAATATATTTTAAGAGTTAGACTAACAATTAGTCTAAGGTAAGAAGACGGTTAGTCTAAGATAGGTTGACGGCTTATCTGCAGAAGAATTAAAAAGATAAACAAGATATGAATAAGGTTAGTTTTAATAAAGTTAGGTTGAGTCTGGCAGTGTTACTTTGCCTTTGCGCTACTTCCATGGTGGACGCAAAGGTAAAGTTACCTGCCTTGATTTCTGACGGAATGGTACTGCAACGCGAACAACCCATTAAAGTATGGGGTACGGCAGATGCCGGAGAAAGCGTACTGGTTAAGTTCCTGAAGAATGCCACTCCTACAGGTGTAAAAGGTGGAAAGCTGAAAGCCACTTACACAGCCACAGCGGATGAAAACGGCCAATGGTCCCTCACCCTGCCTGCCATGAAACCGGGCGGACCTTACATCCTTCAAGTAAATGACATCGAACTGAAAGATATTCTGGTGGGAGATGTATGGCTATGCTCCGGTCAATCTAATATGGAACTGCCTGTCAGCCGGGTTACGGATATGTTCCGTGATGAAATCGCCGCTTATGAGAACACGAATATACGGCAGTTGAAAGTACCCAATATCTTCAACTTCCATGCACCGCAAACGGACCTGCCGGAAAGCGTTGCTTGGAAACCGCTGACACAGGACAACGTAATGAACTTCTCCGCTCTGGGCTATTTCTTTGCCAAAGCCATGTATGAGAAGAACAACATACCCATCGGACTGATAAACTCCAGTTGGGGCGGGACTCCCGTTGAGGCATGGATAAGCGAAGAAGGACTGAAAGAATTTCCAAAGTATATGAATGATAAACGGCAATATGAAGATGATGCGTACCTGAAAAGCATTAAGCAGACAGAAGGTTTGAGCTTCTATCGCTGGAACACTTCCCTATACCGGGGAGACGCAGGACTGCACGAAGCAACACCTTGGTATGCCGCCAACTATAATGATAAAGACTGGAAGACCGTTGATTTATTCTCTACCGACTGGGGAACCAACGGTTTGAATCCGATAAACGGTTCGCACTGGTTCCGCAAGGAAGTGGAAGTACCGCAGGATTGGAACGGAAAAGAAGCGACCTTGCGCTTAGGTTGCATTGTAGATGCAGACTCCGTCTATGTGAACGGTACATTCGTAGGTACTATTTCCTATCAGTATCCTCCACGCATCTATACCATTCCGGCAGGTGTACTGAAAGCGGGAAAGAAGAATACAGTGACCATACGCCTCATCAGCAATAACGGTTATCCTCACTTTGTGAAGGAGAAACCTTATAAGATTATTTGCGGAAATGAAGAAGTAAGCCTGCAAGGAGAATGGAAATACAGACAGGGCGCTCCCATGCCTCCGGCTCCGGGAATGATGTTCTTCTGTTACAAGCCGGTATGCCTGTACAATGCCATGATTGCCCCGCTGCAAAACTATGGCATCCGTGGTGTCCTCTGGTATCAGGGAGAGTCCAATGTGGACCGCCGCAATGAATACGCCGCCCTACTGACAGCCATGATTGCTGATTGGCGCAGCATATTCGGCAACCCGGAATTACCTTTCTACATTGTAGAGCTGGCAGACTTCCTGTCCCGAGATGACGTCAGCGGTCGGCAGGCCTGGGCTGAGATGCGCAAGGAACAGGCCAAAGTAGCTGAAACCAACCGGAACACCCGACTCATCCGCAACAGCGACCTGGGCGAATGGAACGATATACATCCATTGGATAAGAAAACCCTGGGACAACGCGCGGCAGAAAGTGCGTTGGAGAATAATAAATGACGGACAGCCGGAAACGGATAACAGCAAACGAACAACTGATTACTGACTATTAATAACTGAATAATACAGCACTATGAACGCACTAAGTCAAAAAGTGTCTATGGCCGAGAAGATTGGCTATAGTTTAGGAGATTGCTCTGCGAACCTCGTGTTCCAGATGATGATGATTTACCAAACCAAGTTTTATACCGATGTCTTCGGTCTGGAAGGCGCCATTGCAGGATCAGTGATGCTGATTGCCCGCATTGTGGACGCTTTTGTAGACCCTACCGTAGGTATATTGTCCGACCGGACACAAACCAAATGGGGCAAATACCGCCCATGGGTACTCTGGACCGCATTGCCGTTCATGGTGTTCTATGTGCTGGCATTCTACAATCCCGGTATCGAGGATAAAGGTTTGGTAGCGGTATATGCTACAATCTCTTATACCTTGTTGATGACGCTTTACTCGTTCAACAATACACCGTATGCATCGTTGGGTGGTGTAATGTCAAGTGACATCAAGGAACGTACAAGCATTACGTCTATCCGTTTCGTAGCCGCTACTATTGCGCAGTTTGTGGTACAGGGCTTGACTCTCCCGCTGGTAAGCAAGTTTGCAGGTGAAAGCGGTGATAAGGGGCACGGTTGGCTATGCACTATTTCCTTGTTTGCAGTCATCGGTTTCGTGTTCCTGGTTATTACCTTCTTCTCCAGCCGCGAACGTATCACACCGCCCGCCAATCAGAAAACTGATACCCGGAAAGATATCAAGGATGTATTCAAGAATATTCCCTGGCGAGCGATGTTCATCCTGACGCTCTTCCTTTTCACTACCCTTGCCATGTGGGGAAGCGCTATGAACTACTACTTTGAGAATTATGTGGATTCGGGCGCACTGTTTGCCTTCCTCGATAAACTGGGGTTAGTGGCTACACAGACCAGTGATTCGGTGGGCTATACGATACTGAATGCTTTCGGCCTTATTGTCAGCAGTCCTGAAAGGGCTTATGAAGTGGGGTTCGGTGTGTTTAATATGCTGGGAGCAGTGGTACAGTTCTTCGGCGTTATCTTCCTGTCCGGCTTCTTAGCCAATCGGTTCGGAAAGAAATCGGTGTTTATCGTTTGTCTGGCTCTGACGGCAGTGTTCACCGCCTTCTTCTATTTCCCGAATGAAACGGATGTAGAAACAATGTTCGTCCTGAACTTCCTCAAGAGTTTGGCATACGCTCCCACCGTTCCATTGCTTTGGGCTATGATTGCTGACGTGGCGGATCATTCGGAATATGTCAATCACCGCCGTGCAACGGGTTTCGTGTTCGCAGGTGTGGTGTTTGCCCTGAAGGCCGGATTGGGTATTGGCGGCGCTATTTTGGGTTTTCTGCTCTCCGGTTTCGGTTATGTATCGGGTGCAGGGATCGCACAAAGCGAATCGGCTATTCATGGTATCGTGCTTTCATCCAGTATTATTCCGGCTGTTACGTTCTTTATCGGTGTCATAGCGCTGTACTTCTATCCTATTACAAAGAAGTATAATGAAGAGATGCAGGCTGAACTGACGGAACGCAGAAGTAAAGAAGATTATTAATTGTAAAGGTGATGGAGGTTATTCAATTTCACCACAGAGGACGCAGAGGACACAGAGGTTATAATTATCTCTGAACTAGAAGCCTAAAAACTCTGTGAACTCTGCGTCCTCTGTGGTGAAATTGAATAACCTATACAAATAACTTCAGCAACTAAATAATACCAAATAAGTAGCATGAAATTAAAGTATTTAGCATTATCAGTTTGTGCTGCCGCATTTATATCTTGCAATAGTGACAAACCTGTTGCGGCGGATCCGACTCTAAAAAATATTCTCGGCGATAAATTCCTCGTTGGTGTCGCCATTAATTCCGAACAGGCTGCGGGTCGCGACACCAGCGCAGTCGATGTAGTGCGCCGCCACTTCAACTCCATTGTGGCCGAAAACTGCATGAAGAGTGAAGTGATACACCCGGAAGAAGACAGATATGACTTTAGCCTGGCAGACGAATTCGTTCAGTTCGGCGAGGACAACGGAATGTTCATCATCGGGCATTGCCTGGTGTGGCATTCCCAGCTCTCACCTTGGTTCTGCGTAGATGCCGATGGAAAGAATGTTTCACCCGAAGTCCTGAAAGAGCGGCTGAAAAGCCATATTCATACCATCGTGGGCCGGTACAAAGGTCGCATTAAAGGCTGGGACGTAGTAAACGAAGCCATCGAAGGAGACGGAAGCTACCGCCGGAGCAAGTTCTACGAGATACTGGGAGAAGAATATATCCCGCTGGCTTTCCAATATGCACATGAGGCAGACCCGGAAGCGGAACTTTACTATAACGACTACGGCATGCACGAACCGGGACGCCGCGACGCAGTGGTGCGCATGGTCAATTCACTTAAGGGAAAAGGATTGCGCATAGATGCCGTAGGTATGCAGGGACACATGGGATTGGATTACCCAAGCATAGGTGAATATGAAACCAGCCTTCTCGCCTTTGCCTCCACAGGCGCTAAAGTGATGATAACAGAATGGGACATGAGTGCTTTGCCAACCGTAAACCGCGGAGCAAATATTGCCGACAAAGTAGCCTTTGAGAAAGCCCTGAATCCCTATCCCGAAGCTCTGCCGGATAGTGTTTCCAATCTGTGGAATGCACGTATGAAATCGTTCATGGAACTTTTCATAAAGCACTCGGACGTCATTACGCGCGTAACCGCCTGGGGAGTATCGGACAGCGACTCCTGGAAGAACGACTGGCCCGTACCGGGAAGACGGGAATATCCCCTACTCTTCGACCGCAATTATCAGCTCAAACCCTTCCTGAAAGAAATTCTGGAACCTAAAAAGGCCGTGTTCGATGAATTTACGTATACGGTAGCCCCCAGGGATACCGATAAAGCAACTGGTCAGGTTACCACACCGGGCACATTGAATCCCGTGTTACCGGGGTGTTATCCCGACCCGAGCATCTGCCGCGTAGGAAACGACTATTACATGGTCAACTCCTCTTTCGCCTTCTACCCCGGCGTACCCATCTGGCACAGCACAGATCTGACGAACTGGGAACAACTGGGCTACGTCCTCAACCGTCCCTCACAGTTGCCCATGTACGACGGCCTGCGCATCAGCGGCGGTATCTATGCTCCGGACATCAAATACAATCCTCACAACGGACTGTTCTATCTGATCACCACAGCCGTAGACGGTGGCGGCAACTTCTTCGTCACCACGGATGATCCGAAGAAAGGAAACTGGAGTGATCCCACTTTCCTGCCCGAAGTGGGCGGCATCGACCCCGGATTTCTCTTCGACAAAGACGGGAAAGCATACATTGTGAACAATGACGCTCCGGCAGGAAAACCCGAATATGACGGTCACCGCGCTATCTGGATACGCGAATTCGACTGGAAAAACGGTTGTACCGTAGGAAAACAGAAGATGATTATTGACGGGGGTGTAGACAAAACCCAGCATCCCAGTTGGATAGAAGGTCCACACCTCTACCACATCAACGGCACGTACTACCTGATGGCTGCCGAAGGTGGAACAGGTCCCAACCACTCGGAAGTGATCTTCACCTCTGCGTCTCCATTCGGCCCTTTCAAACCTTGTGCCATCAATCCGATATTGACGCAACGCGGCTTACCGGGCGACCGCCCCAATCCGGTTACCTGCGTCGGTCATGCCGACCTGGTGGAAACTCCCGATGGTGACTGGTACGCCGTCTTCCTTGGCGTTCGCCCCTACCGCGACGGTCACGACGTGATGGGACGCGAAACTTTCATGCTCCCGGTGACCTGGAAAGAGAATCAACCCATTATTCTTCCTGAGGGTGACGTCATCACTTATACCGCCGACCGCTCCTACGGTCCTGCCCCACTATGGACAGCAAACGGACTGGCTAAAGAAGCATTTTTTATCCGCACTCCACTGGTGCCCTGCTACAGTATAAACAGTAAAGGACAGTTGGAAATGACCGCCAGCAGCACTGATCTTAACCAAAAGCGTCAGCCCGCCGCCATCGGTGCCACAACAGCCGAAGGATTTCGCAGGCATCATCTGTTTCCATGATGATAATTGCTATATTCGCTTCGGAAAGACACTGGACAAAGACGGCAAACCCGTCATGCTTCTGGAAACATACAGCCATGGCAGACTGTGCAGCCAGGCAAACAGCCCGCTAACCCGGACAGATGAAAAAGTATATCTGAAAGTAGAAGGAGACAATGCAGTAAATTATACCTTCAGCTACTCCACCAGTCCTAAAGGTGGCTGGACGCAAGTAGGCGACCCCGTATCCGCCGACCTGATAAGCACGCAGACAGCCGGCGGTTTCACCGGAACCATGGTCGGCATTTATGCTACAGGAGGCTATTAGAATTAGGAAGCAAGGATCAACGACCGTTTCATCTTAATAGAAACGGTTGTTTCAGTAAAGAGAAACTCTATTTTCAATAAGGAGAAACTACAGTTTCTTCAAGTTGAAACTATTATCCCAATAAGATGAAACAAATAAGAATATTAACCTTTAAAATTATAGAGTCATGAAGAAAGAAAAAAGATACCTGGTACCCGGAGATTATATGGCAGATCCTGCCGTTCATGTATTCAACGACCGCCTTTACATCTACCCTTCCCACGATTGGGAAAGTGGTATCCCCGAAAATGATAATGGCGACCATTTCAATATGAAAGACTACCACGTCTTCTCTACCGATGACCCCATGAAAGGTGAAATTGTAGACCACGGACTGGTACTCACCACCGAAGATATTCCCTGGGCAGGACGCCAGCTTTGGGATTGCGACGTAGCTGAGAAAGACGGCAAATATTATATGTATTTCCCCCTGAAGGACCAGAACGATATCTTCCGTATCGGCGTTGCCATCAGCGACCGTCCCGAAGGTCCGTTCACTCCCCAACCCGACCCGATGCGCGGCAGTTACAGCATCGACCCTGCCATCCTGAATGATGGAGACGGTAACTATTACATGTACTTCGGTGGTCTGTGGGGCGGACAGTTGCAACGCTATCGCGACAACAAAGCCCTGGAAAGTGGAGCTACTTTCCCCGCAGACAACGAGCCGTCCATCCCCGCACGGGTTGCCCGCCTCAGTGCGGACATGCTGCAATTTGCCGAAGAGCCTAAAGCCGTAGTGATCCTGGACGAAAACGGGCAACCGCTGACAGCCGGAGACAACGAACGCCGTTTCTTCGAAGCAAGCTGGATGCACAAGTACGACGGAAAGTATTACTTCTCCTACTCCACCGGTGATACCCACCGTCTGTGCTACGCCATTGGTGACAATCCTTACGGCCCTTTCACCTATCAGGGAGTAATCCTGACTCCGGTAGTAGGCTGGACTACCCACCACTCCATTGTGGAATACCGAGGCAAATGGTATCTGTTCCATCACGACAGTGTGCCTTCCGGCGGACGCACCTGGTTGCGCAGCCTGAAAGTATGCGAACTGGAATACGGAAAGATCGTCACCATTGAAGGACTGGATTAACCATTGCCCGATAGCGTATGGATACTGTCAAAATAGGTATTATAGGTACCGGGTGGATTGCCGAGAAGATGGCAATCACCCTCGAAGGAATGGAGGGAGTAGAAGCTTATGCAGTCGCTTCCCGCCAGTTGCAGACTGCCTGTGACTTTGCCGACCGGTGGGGTTTCACCCGTGCCTACGGTTCTTATGAAGAAATGCTGGATGATGAAGAGGTGGAGTTGGTATATATTGCCACTCCCCATTCCCACCATTTCGAACATGCCCGTATGAGTCTGCTGAAAGGCAAGGCGGTTTTATGCGAAAAGGCATTCACCGCCAATGCCCGCCAAGCGGAGGAACTGCTGAATCTTGCCAAAGAAAAGGAACTCTTCATCACCGAAGCCATCTGGACACGTTACATGCCTCTATCGCATACCATCAATGATCTTGTAACCAGTGGAATCATCGGACGCCCCATGACGCTGTCTGCCAATCTGGGTTACCCAATCGGCAACCGTGAGCGCCTCCGCCAACCGGCACTGGCAGGCGGGGCTCTGCTCGACCTGGGAGTGTATGCACTGAACTTTGCTTCCATGGTTTTCGGGACGGAGGTAGAACGTGTCACCTCTACCTGCGTAAAGACCGATACCGGAGTAGATGCACAGAATAGTATCACTCTTACATTCAAGGATGGAAAAATCGCTGTGCTGCACAGCAGTATGCTGAGTATGACCGACCGCCAAGGCATCATTTCCGGTGACAAAGGCCATCTGATCATTGAAAATATCAACAATCCGCAACGAATCAGGGTGGTAACAGAAGATTATAAGACGGCAGTTGTCTACAACTGTCCACCACAAATCACCGGATACGAATACCAGGTATATGCATCCATGGAAGCTCTGAGGAACGGGTGGCTCGAATCTCCCTATATGCCTCACGCCGAAACCCTGCGCATCATGCGCATGATGGATGACTTACGCCGCGAATGGGGAGTACGCTACCCCGCCGATGAATAAACCAACCAATACTTTTTGTTTATGAAACAACTGCTCTCTTTATTCTTATTATTATCTTGTTTACTCGGACCCGTATCCGCGGAAGACGGCAGCCGCTTGTGGCTCCGGCAATCGACAGATGCCCACGCACAAATTACAGCGCCTCGCCAGTCTCCGACACTAAACATAGCCGTCCGTGAACTGAAACAGGCATGGAAAGGGCTCCCCGTTACGCTTGTACTGAAGAAAGACAAACAACTATCTTCTGAAGGCTTCCGTATACGACAGGCAAATGGAAAACTCACCGTCACTTCTCCCAGCGAAACGGGTTTGCTTTATGCTGCCTATCACCTGATCCGCCTGCAAGAAATGCGGAACTTTGGAAAGCCTTCGGAAACAGACTTGGAAATAACGGAGAACCCTGCCTATGACCTGCGTATTCTCAATCATTGGGATAACCTCGACCGCAGCATCGAGCGCGGTTATGCCGGCAAATCTCTTTGGAACTGGGAAGAACTGCCCGGCACACTCTCCGACAGATACGAAGCTTATGCGCGTGCCAATGCCTCCATCGGAATCAATGCAACGGTGCTGAACAATGTAAATGCTTCTTCTAAAATCCTTTCCGCCGAATATCTGGAAAAGGTAAAGGCTCTGGCAGACATATTCCGTCCTTACGGCATTAAGGTATATCTCTCTATCAACTTTGCCTCTCCCATGCAACTGGGCGGGCTTTCCACAGCCGATCCTTTGGACAAAGATGTCATCGCCTGGTGGAAGCAGAAAGCCAAAGAGATCTATCGCACCATTCCCGACTTCGGTGGCTTCCTGGTGAAAGCCAATTCCGAAGGACAGCCCGGCCCGTGCGACTTCAACCGTACACATGCCGAAGGTGCCAATATGCTGGCAGATGCATTGAAGCCCTATAAAGGTATTGTCATGTGGCGCGCTTTCGTCTACAGCCCAACGGATGCAGACC
>OHGW01000077.1_pt1 | contig 46123 bp, 30 predicted proteins | sample 1567821 | NCBI WGS metagenome assembly OHGW01 (sample SAMEA3879572, study PRJEB24766) | human gut metagenome | biome: human-associated habitat; feature: feces | place: USA | collected 1985/1987 | reverse complement strand
CATGGGGACTGGCGCCGAATTCACTGGAGTGCGCTCTGTGCGGCCTACGGCGAGAGCCCATTCTTCGAGTATTATGCTGATGACCTCCACCCCTTCTTCGAGCGGCCTTGGCACTACCTCCTCGACTTCAACACCGCCATCACCCATACACTCTGCACGCTGATCGGCTTCAAGCCAGATATCCACGAGACTACCCAATATCTTTCCACACCCCTCGACGATCGCCTCGGCCTGACGGACTACCGCGAGGCTATCCGCCCGAAGCACGCCTTGCCTGACCCAGACTTCTCACCGCGCCCCTACTATCAGGTTTATGCACAACGGTTCGGTTTCCAGCCCAACCTCAGCATCCTCGACCTGCTCTTCAATATGGGCAACGAGGCCGTGCTCTATCTATAAGGGCGTTACTATAAAAGGAGTAGAACGGTCTCCCATGACCGTACCACTCCTTTTGCTATTAGCAAACATCAACATGCGACGAAACTCTTCCTTACTAACAACAGGAAGCTTCACATTACCCGTCATTGCCTATTTCCCTTCTCACTTTCTGTCATTTGCTACTCTGTCAAAAACTGACAAAGCGGAAAAACACCATTTCAACGGATTTTCACGGTTAAAAACGCCTAACTTTGCAACGAGAGTATAAAAAAACATTAAAAACATCGCTTATGATAAAGAAAGCACTAACACTCAGCATCAGCGCCCTATTGGCAGCTACAGGCCAAGCGCAAAACGCCTATTTGGAAACAGGATTTGACGAGGGGATGCCCACAACATTCATCCTTCACGACGAGGACGGGCGAACGCCATCGACCGACATGGCCTCTCTCGGATTCGAGATTGGAAAAGCATGGATCGTCGCCAAAGGGGTAGATCCCGTCGATCCCAACAACAACGTAGCCATCTCCACTTCGTGGTACAAGAATGCAGGGGCGGCAAACGATTGGATGGTTACACCTGGCATCACCATTGACGACACAAAGGCCATACTACGGTGGCGTTCTATGGCTCGCGACAAGGATTTCCGAGACGGGCTCAAAGTATATGTGTCCGAAAAGGGAACGTCCGTAGGGGACTTTACCGCCCCTCCAATCTTCTCACTTCCTAAAGAAGCAAACAACTGGACGGAACACGAGGTGAGCCTTGCCGACTACGTGGGGAAAACTATCCACATCGCATTCGTCAACGACAGCAAAGACAAGGCAGCCCTCTATCTCGACGATCTCTTCGTTGGCATTCCTTCACACATCACGATGTCTCTCGACCTGGGACGTGTTTTCGACGGCTGTGACACGATACCTCTGAGGGGAACCGTACAAGCCACCAACGAGGACGTCAACGGCTTTACCATCGGTTTTCAGTCGGGAGATCAGTACTTCGAACAGTCATTCCATGATATCGTCGAAGCTGGCAAAAGCATAGACTTCAGTATGGACGAGCCATTCCTCCTGGAGCGTAACGCTTCTGCCCAGTGGAAGGCATGGGTCAAAAGTGGCACCGACAGCGTCAGCTATAGCGGGAACACCTCAGCCTACCTGTGGAAACTCGTGGCAGAAGAAATCACGGGAACATGGTGTGGGTATTGTGTACGCGGCATCGGCGCACTTAACTACATGAAGAAGAATTACCCCAAAGGATTTATCGGCATTGCAATCCACAACAACGGCAGCACACAGGTCCCTGATTCCATGGCGATTCCAGGCGAAGCCTATCTCAACAATCTGCTCTCACACTTAGGGGCTGCAGGTTATCCTCACGCTGGCATTAATAGGAACGTAATGTACTGGGGAGATCCTGTCGACATCCCTGCCATGTACACGGCTATCAAGAGCAGCAATAGCAATACAGTAGGCTTGCGCCTGACAGCCAACTATGATGAGCAGACCAATCAAATAGCAGCAAATGTAGATGCTTTTTTTGCCACAGACTTCGACAAAGCGCATTACAACCTTGCTTTTGTAGTGGTGGAGAATAACGTACATCGCACCCATGCCGAAACGGGCATCCTCAACAACTATTGCGGTTATGACCAAATGAACTATTACGCAGGGGGAGGATCAGGTAGCATGTACGGCTTCGAGAACCAGCCAAACATTATCAACGCCGACGACATCTGGTTTCAAGACGTCGCGCGCGGTATTTTCCCCAGCTACGAAGGTGTCAAGAACGCTTTTGGCGTGGAGAGCGTGAAGGAGGGAGACCACCTAACATACAACTACTCACTCGACATGCCAGAGACGGTACTGAAGAAGGAAAATACCGAACTGGTAGTTCTGCTGCTCAATGAAGATGGCATGATCATCAATGCCGATAAGTGCGCTATAGAGGGTACGATTCTCAACAGGACCGACTCCATCACTCGGTCCGTGACTACCGACCCATACTACTATACCCTCGGGGGTGTTCGAGTAGAAAAGCCTAGCAAGGGTGTATATATCCACAAAGGGCACAAGGTCGTGTTCTGATTTGCTAGAAGCATATCGTTCATTATGACTATTTGCTTTTGAAGGATGATTTTGTGTTATCTCATGGGTAATACTTCGCTATTACCCATGAGATTTGCTTTACTGTGCTCTACAAACTTTTGGAGATTATGATTTTGACCCTTCTTTGATTTTCTTGACTGAGGAGTTTGTTCCAAGACGAAATCCCTGTGTACTACAAATCAAAAGCAAAGAATGCGTTTGTAGAAAACCGACATACTAGCAACATAAGGGCCCTAAAGAAGGATGAAAAAACGGGAGCCAAACTTGAGTTAGAGCGCCCTCATGAATTCTTTCATTGCCGAACACATCTAGAGAAAGGCGGGAATGGGACATTACGTCCATTCCCGCCCTTCTTAATTAGAAGCGCGACCTACTAACACATAACGTCAATCTTTGCTAATTACCTGACAAGGAGTTTCATCACTTGCGTTCCTTCGCGTCGAATATAAACGCCAGCTTTCGTTGGCTTGTCGATACGAACACCATCTAAGCTGTAGTATGCGGTGCCTTTTTGCGTATGGCAATCCGTGCGGTCAACTTTTGTCGCCTCACTGGCGAGAACGGTCTGAGGCACACTCCATTGACTGGTTTTGCTGCCATCTGCATTGGTAGCACGCACCTCGAAACTATAGTAGTTGTCTTTTTGCAAACCATTAATCACCACCGACTCGCCATTAATACCCCTCATCTCTGTAGTATCCAGCTCGACAAACTGTTCCTCCACCTCAGGGTTTTCATCAGAAATGGCCTCACCTGTTACATTCACCTTGAGGGCACCCTCTACATAGCCAGCGCCATTGCCTCGGACAATGAGAATACTGTCGATGATAGCGACATCTCCCTTCACCTGAAAAGTAACATCCGTCACCGTCAGTCCGTTGTCAAACTGGTAATAATAGGATTTGTCGCTGGAAGTGAGACGATAGGCACCAGTCTTACCATTAGACGATACTGTGAAGACAGGAGTTTTCCCTGACAGACTGTGAGTCCGAACTAAGACCGTGAACTGCTCACCCATATTATATAGGTTTAGTTTCGGCGTGGTCAGTGTTCCATCAGCATCGACAGCACCCAATTTGACAGCCCCACCGGCTTGATAGACACGTTTACCTGTCCATCCACTCCTCTCCATATAATTATCCAGCGAAACAGAAATATCTTTGCTATCAGGTGAAGAAGGCGTTCCGTCGTTCATAAAGACAAAACCCTCGGCAAGGGCGACTGGCAGATCGGACTCTCTTGCAAGAGAATGCCAACGCAAGTCGTACAGCGCCTCAGAAGCGCTGCCTTCCCAATAGGCACGGAAACTATCATCCCGAACCTCCGTGAAACCCAAACCGCTAGGTGTTCGGAAATGGTTGGGCCTGAAGCGAAATGACACCACCCCGTCATGGTGGCGTATGTCTGTCACCCAACGATCAAGCCCCACCCCCTGGTAGGTCTGTGAGGCGGGGGTCGTTTCATCGGTAAATGCATCATTTCCGCCGAAGGGGAAAAGATCACCAGCCTCCGATTCATGACCTAACGTCTCGTCATAACCTGACTCATTATCGGCGCAAACTAAATAGTAACGACGATGTGCGGTAGTATTGTTGAGCGTATTTTTGTCCCATGCATTTTGCAGAAAATCGACATGGGTGATCATCAAGCCGCTTGCCTTGATGCCCACATCCCATCCCGTCTGCTGACGGTTTTCCAAAAGATAGAACTCATCATGCCTGGCTGTCGGAAGAAGATAAGTCTGACGGCTATCGGCAATACTCTCCAGCGTGAGCACATCAGAAGGCTCATTGATGATGGTTGGTTCCATCCACCCGAGCGAGATTCGCTCAAAGGCGGTGTAGGAGGGAGGGATGTTCGTATTCTCGTTGTATGTGCCATAGTCCATATTGTCGTAGCGCCCCAACTCGTATTCCGTCGTTGCCGTGTTATAGTGATCTGCCAGTCCTAACACATGGCCAAACTCGTGAGTGAGCGGTCCGATTCCACAAGGTGTAGTGCCACTATTGCCAAACAGTTCTGCAGAGCAGGCGTAGGTGTCAAGGCAGACGTCGTCAAGACACACGTTATAACCCGCCGAGGACAGCTCGTACTTGTGTGGCCATATAGTATTGGCATCAGCACCAAAATTTTCGCCATAGCCAGCATAGATGACATATACCATCTCTACCTTGCCATCACCATCGAGATCATACTGCTTAAAGTCCACTAAGGGGTCAGCCAACTGGCAGGCCTCAGCTATAGCCTTCGTCGGTTCTTCGTCGCCAATCATGTTGCCCCAAATGTCAGTAGCGTCTTTTCCGTAGTACGACATCTCCTTCGATAGTGTAACAGGACCCACTACATCAAAATGAGGGTTGAAACGTCCGTTACTCTGAAAGTAGAAGTAATCATGTGCCGAACCGATGGCACCATTGTCATGAAAGCCCTCCTCGTTGAGCATCCGTTCAAAATAGGAAGCATCATAGGTAAATTTCTGGTCTTGAAACTGTGCTAGGATGACTACGCCTTTGAAATCACCCGTTGTCGGGAAAGACCCCACACGCATCTTTTCATAGGGAGTAACCGTGTCTATAGGCTTCGCTTGCATCGGCAATATTGTTTCGGTAGAAGATGTAAAGTTTTCCGCTTTCTTTATCAACTTCAGAAACGCCTTGTCTGCTGCCGAACGTAGTGGAATGTCACGCACTATGGGAGCACCCTCGGTGCTTAAATAGCCTTCTTGGGTTTGATAGGCATAACGGTAATAACCATCGGACGACTGCATGATGGCGTAGCCATCGGCTGTGAGTCGTTGATGACGATGTTCGTCACCACGGAGATAGACGGTAATAACAGAACCATCAGGCTGCTTCAATTGGACAGCTCCCCGATAAGCAGGTGCTGCTGAGGCGGCAAGCGCTCCAACAAGCAAAAGGGCGGATAGCAAGTTCTTACTTTTTTTCATAAATCTAAAGCATTTGGTTTACGCTTGCAAAGGTACGAAGAAGCAAGAATACTCCCACATTTATATTATAGATAGACTATGATTGGGATATAGACAAAAACTGACAGAGCGATAAAATCGGCATTTTCCTTAGGTTTATCGTCGCATTCTTAATACTTTTGCAGCATAATTGACAGTCCTCCACAATTCTGCCACACAGTAATAAATAGTATTCATTTAGTTCAACATTTAAAAAATCAGCTTATGAAGTACAAGTCACATTGGATCTCGCTCGCAGCGCTTGCAGCTCTCATAGGATGGTCTTCGCCATCTTGGGGACAGGAAGCAAAAACTGCATACGGCATCATTGAAAACGACGCAGGCATGGGCTCCGGAGTCTATACCTTTGACGTCAGTTGCGACACGCTCGACAACGTGCAAATTGTTGCTCCATTGAGCGTAGACCACATCATGGGTGCTACGATGGTGGACAACGTCTACTACTACATCGACTATGAACAGAACATAAAAGGACATAAGTCTCATGGATTCTATAGTTTTGACCTGGAAACAAAAAATGTAAAGAAAGTTGGTGATTACCATGACCTACAGCAAGGACCTGCAGCCAGCCATTTTGCTTGGAACGCACAGACACAGACCATGTATGCGCTGAACAGCGTACAATCTGGCAACGGGTTGGTGAAGATTGACCTCACTAACGGCGATCTCATCCCTGTCTGTACATTTTCTTACGACCGTCTAACGGAAAAAGACCAACAGTGGGACAAGAGTTTACACACCTTGATCTCGATTGCCATCAACTATGATGGCGACATGTACGGTGTGAGCTATAGTGGTGCACTATACAAAGTAAACCCCGTCACAGGACTTTGCTCCTTTATCGGCGAGCTCGACTATAATCCTGACCAAGCTTACATGTACAACAACAACTGTCTGTTCTTCGACAACGAGACAGGAAAACTATATTTCCGCTTCTTCACTTTCTATGGAAAGAAATATGAGTTGTCCGAAATCGATTTGAAGACAGCCCATGTAACCCACATTGCCACCCTGCCTTACGAGGTGGACGCAAGCGGCATGATAAGCAAGTCCTTCGGATTCGATGGCATCGTAATGCCGTACGTGCCTGCCGAAGCAAGTGCACCACAAAAAGTGCAAAACTTGAAGCTGACACGTGGAGAGCAAGGTGAGCTGACAGCGAAACTGGAATGGGACAACCCATCGAAGACCTATGGACGCGGTGGCACCTTAGAAGACCTTGACAGTATCATTATCTATCGCGACGGAGTGGAAGTGCACCGCATCGCCAATCCTGTCATCGGTGGCCACGAGACTTGGACCGACAACTTACCCGAGCGGGGTTATTACACCTACAAGTTTGTACCTGTAAATGACCTGGGGTATGGCGACCGCAGTTCCATCTCGGCATATATTGGCGTGGGAGACCCTATGAACGTGGGAGATCTCAAGGCTGAGGCAGAGGCCAACTGCGCCAACATCACGTGGACAGCACCCACAGAGGGTAAATTTAATTCATGGATCAACACCACTGACCTCAGCTATGATGTATGGCGTATGCCTGGCAACGTGAAACTGGTTGAGAAGAGCAAGGAAACCTCCTTCACAGACACCACACTTCCAGTGATGGGCAAATACCACTATAACGTCATAGCGTATGCAGGCGGATACCAAAGCGACTCCATCAGTACGGAAGAAATCATCGCTGGGCCAGCATACCAAGCACCCGATACGCTACTGACCGACTACGCAAACTTTATGTTATGGAACAACATCGACGCCGATGGAAGTACCACGACATGGACATGGCAGCCAGCAGGACTTTACGGACAATTCGGTGGGGCCACCGATAATTATACCTATGAGGATTATGCCCCACAAAATTGGCTCATCTCCCCGCGCATCCGTATGGAGAAGGACAAGCATTACAAGATTACATTCGAGACCAAGACTGGTAGCGACAAGGTACAGGAGCTACTTGCCATCGGCTTTGGTCAAGGCGCAGAGATTAGCAATCAGGACAGCATCTATCAGTTTGCCTTAACGGAGAAAGAGGCTTTGACATTGCGCGTCAACCTGCCTGTTGTTGAAAACACAGGTGACTACAATTTTAGCTTTGTTCACCGCACGCTGTACAAAAACTATAATATCGCCATCAAGAACGTCATCTTTGCAGAAGACCACGAAGGCTATATCTCGGGACGGGTAACCTGCGACGGAAAGGGCGTGAGCAATGCACTAGTTCGCACGGAGAACGGACAGTTCACTAGCAGAACCAACAACGATGGTCAATATACTCTCAACTACCTGCCCGAAGGCAGTTATAACATTATCGTAGAAGCATTGGGTTATCGCGATGGCTCGGCTACTTCTACCGTCTCAGAGTTGGAAACAACCACAGAGAACATCGCTATTGAGGCCCTTCCCACTTATTCCCTCCACGGCAGAATTAGCGACACTGTGGGCGATCCTGTAGTAGGTGCAACTGTCATACTCTCTGGGTACAACAACTACGAGACAACGACGGCTGCAGACGGTTCTTACAGTATTAGCGGCATCTATGAGCACACGGGCTATACCGTTAGCGTAAGCAAGAACAAACTGTTGGGTGTCAGCGAGACCATTGACGTAAACGCAAACAAGACGTTGAACCTCACCCTGAAGGACAACATCAAGCCAGCCAAGGCAGTGAATGTGGCCGAGTCACCCTACGGCGACCAAACGGAAGTGACGTGGCAGGCACCAGCCAACGACCCGCGTGTGGACCGTATTGACGACGGTGTCATCACCACTGGCACTGGATACCAAAACGGCGCAACGAACAAATCGACCTTCGGTGTAATTCGTCGAGAAGCCGCCACTGTTTATGGCGCACAGTTCTACCTTACCAACGCACCAGGCGTAAGCCATTACAGTATCGCTCTGCGTATACTAGGACTGAAGGAGAACGGCGATCCCGACGAGGCGAATGTGCTTTTTGAAGAAACCTATGTACCTGTAAAGGATGACCAATGGAATGAGTACACCCTACCCACGCCTGTCGAGGCACCGAACGGGTACTACCTCTGCGTGGCAACAGCCAGTTGGCTTGGGATTGGCATAGACGGTGGCGGTGACACTGCAAAATATCCGTTCCAAGCAATGACCAACTGCTTCAGTGGCGATTTCACATCAGGCACCTATTATTATCTGGACAACCAGCAGAGCGAGAACATGCATCGCAACTTTATGATCCGCCCCGTAAGCGCTCCGTACAGTGTGTCCGAGGACCACATCACAAAGACGGGACGTTTCATGCCTTGCTACATGGAGAAGAACGAAAATGAACAACCCACGCTCTACAATTATAAGGACAACTACAAGGTGCAGGGAGCAGAGCCAACAACTCCACTGAAAACCGTACAGAATCGCGTACGCTACAACGTCTATCGCCTTACCCCTGCCAACACAGCCAATGAAGAGGCATGGACGAAACTGGCCACCAACCTTCAAGAGCGTAGTTACACTGACAGCAACTGGAAGACGCTTCCACAAGGCACTTATTATTATGCCGTGAAGGCCATCTATACAGGAGACAAAGAGTCCGTGGCAACTCTCTCCGACAGTATTGGCAACAAAATGCTCACTAACGTCGTTTTCAACCTCACCACCAACACAACGGACAATGAGGCTTATGGCGCAAGCATCGTCATGGTAAACGGAGGCGGCACACATACCTATCAGATGACAGCCGACAACGCTGGTGTGGCTACGAGCGGTAGCGTATGGAAAGCAACCTACGAGGTACACATCTCGCTCGACGGATTCTATCCGATCGATACAACCATCACTGTAGACAAAGAGAACAGCTACACATTCAGCTACGAGCTCATAGAGCACAAGGTGCAACCACACGGCTTGATCATTGAGAACGGTTCGTATGGCGCACAGAAACTTTTCATTTGGAATTATCCCGAGTATTTCGAAGATAGTTTTGAAGAGCACGAAGACTTTGTGCTTAATTCTCCAGGCAGCATCGGCTGGCAGTATTTCGACGGCGACGAGGGCGAGACAGGTGCCTTCACTTTCTCTCAGGACGGTAGTAAGCCCTGGCCTAATGCCTTCGAAGCAATGGCCTACATCATTATGAATGCAGGAAAGGTTTCCGACGGGAAGGAAGGCACGCTCGCTAGCGACTATATCACATTGGCTCCTCGCTCTGGAGAGAAAAGCCTGCAGAGCTGGCCAGCGGCAGGTAAGAAAGAGGACGACTGGCTCATCACGCCGCACCTCCACTTCCAAGAGCCCATCAGCTTCCGATTCTACGCACTCAACTTCTCTAATAATGCTCCAGAAGAGATCGAGGTGCTTTATACGACTAGTGAGATCCCCGATGTCGAAGAGTTTATACGCATAGATAGCTGCACCATCAACAGCGCATACGGCTCTTGGGTGCTGAAACAGTATGACAGTATCCCTGCCGAGGCCAACTACATCGCCTTGCGCCGTGTGACACCTGCAGACGAGACTGGGTACACGCCAAAGATCCTAAATATCGACGATGTGGCCTTCGGTACAAAACTGCCAAACGCAACCCGTTATTTGCCCAAGAATAACGTGAGACGCATGCCGTCGCTCGACGGTGCCTACGAGGTGTATCTCGACGGAGAATTGGTGGCCAGCACCGATGACACGCAATACTACTTTGACGGACTGACGGTGGGCAAGCATACGGCAGGTGTGATTGCCAGCTACACCTCGGGTAAAACTACTATGAGCACTATCGACTTCGAAGTGGATGCTACGGGAGTCAGTTCCATCACGGGCAGACAGGACGAGAGCAAGGCCGAGTTCTACAACATCAAAGGACAACGCATCAGCAATCATGACCTCCCGCGTGGCGTATATATCGTCAAGAAAGGTGGACACATCTATAAGAGCATTAAGAAATAAGTAGTTCGCCTTATATAATCATCAATTGTGACAGGGGTGGAGTAATTTGGACTTCCACCCCTGTTTTTTGTGACGTCCATTCCACATGTATCCCATAAGCTCGGACATGGGTGTTTAGTTTGCAAAGGCACCAAAGGTTTATTTTTGCAGCTCTTTACAAAGCGACATTGTGAATCCGCAAAAAGTTGTTTTTAGATCAACCATTCGCTTATTTGCCAAAAAACAACTATATTTGCAACCGAATTCAACATTTGGGAAAAGGTTATGATAAAAATGCTTCGTCACAACGCTTGCCGGCCATGGGTGCTGGCCTTCATGCTTGCTGCAGTATGGAGCGCACAAGCTTCCAACTACAAGTACCACTTCAAGAAGATAGACCGACGCTTCGATGCAATTGCAGAGAGGCTCAATCAACTTGACTTTGAGAATCGAAGAGCCGAGGCCAATCCTAAAGACCTGCAACAGTTGGCACAACTTGCGGGAAAGCATCCTCAGCTGCAAGCACGATCCATCTATTGGCAGGTGCGTATGACACAGTTCAACGCACGCCCAACTGAATGCATCCAGCAACTCAAAAAAGCGGAACGGCTCTGCCAGCCTGGCTACGACTACGACTTGGCACTCATTCGCTATCAGCTTGCTGGCAACTACGACCGCATAAGCGAATATATGCAGTGCTATCGCAACGTCTCAATGGCCATAGCTGTTTTTAGAAAGGCAAAAGACTATTATTTCATGGGAAATGCGCAACTGCTACTGGTACAACTTTTCCATGAGATCAACGATGACGAACACGCCAGCGAACAACTCCTACTGGCAAAAAAAAGCTACGAGACAGCAGGATACCCCCTCAACCGCATCTACTTCTACCAAGCGATGCTGACAAAAAACGATGCTGAGAAATCCGCACTTTTGGCCAAAAGCGTCGCCGTTGGTGGACGAGACTGGGCGATGACCATGCAGGCCTACCTCAATCTGAGCGAGCTCGCACTGGATAAGGAACAAACGCAAAAAGCGGCGGCCTACTACAACATGGGCAAGGCCGAGATAGAAAAATTCGCCCCTGATAACGTATTCTTCGGGGCGCTACTTTCCCTGTCCCATGTAAAGATTCTCTATGCACAAGAATTATACGCCGAGGCTCTCTCCGTCATCGAAAGCCTGAAGACTATCGGACCCAAAATTAAAGAAGAACTGTTCATGCAGGAGGTCTATCGCTACTCATGGCTTTGCCACGCTCACCTCGGCCAAAAGGAAAAGGCCTATGCCATGCTCCGCTTATTTCAAAGCGAATACGAACGCAACACCGACTCCATACGGGCCCACGACATACCCAAGGCACGAGCACGGGAAGAGATTCTGCGACAGAACGACCGTATACGAATTCTGGAGAAAGACGCACGCATCAAGACCACCTATCTCTATTTGGCCCTTTTGAGCATTGCGCTGATTGTCTTTGTGGGTCTAACAATTATCTATTACCTTCGTCAACGTTATCGCATCCGTGACATTGAAAACAAGCAGTTGCGTGAAAACTTGCGACAAGAAGCCCTCATCTACAGTATGAATCGCAAGAACTTTGAGGATGATCTGCAACAGAAAGCATGCGAGATAAGCAGCAATACACTGCTATTGGCCAATAAAAATGAGGTGCTTCAACAAATCAGCGATCTAACTCGACGCTTCTCCGACGAGGGGAGTATTCCCCGAGAATATGTCAAACACGTCAACGCTATAATTGCTGGAAGCCTAGACAATGACGATGAGTGGTCGCGCTTCAAACTCCACTTTGATAGTGTCCACCCACATTTCTTTGTACGACTAAAGGAGCTCTGCCCTGACCTGACGGAGAACGACCTCCGCCTATGCGCTTATATCAGCATTGGCATGCGCGCCAAACAGATTGCTGAGATGCTCAATGTGAGTCCTGACAGCATCAATAGCAACCGCTACAGGCTGCGCAAGAAATTTGGACTGCTAAGAGGACAGTCTCTCGACGACTATATCAGGAAAGTCTGATCGCGTCCGTCAAGGATAGGCTTTTGAAAAGTCTATCCTTGACGGACACACTTGCAATCAACAGATAAATCCATTGTCATAGAGAAAACATTGTGGGACTTTTGAACTATTTACTCCATTATATCATGTATGATGTATAATTTATCGGCGGCCTACGCCTCAATGACATTCATCGTCTCGACATCCACGCACAGAGCGAAACTCTTGATACCTGTTTGCTTTTTGGCCATTTAGATTAATGGTTTAGCGTGCCCGTGTTGACAACAGGCTGTGCCGAGTCGTCACCGCAGAGCACTACGAGCAAGTTGCTCACCATGGCAGCCTTCTTGTCGTCGTCGAGTTCCACAATATCCTCACTGCTTAGTTTGTCGAGAGCCATTTTCACCATCGAGACGGCTCCCTCGACAATCTTCTCGCGCGCAGAGATGATCGCGTCAGCCTGCTGGCGGCGAAGCATCACGGCGGCAATCTCCGGAGCGTAGGCCAGATAGTTGATGCGCGCCTCCACCACCTCGATGCCCGCCATACTTAGGCGTTCGTCGAGTTTCTCCTCCAGTTGTTTGTTGATCTCATCTGCACCGTCGCGAAGAGTCAGTTCCTTACTGGCCGAATCGTTATTGTCGTAGGCATAGAGGCCTGCCACCTGACGAAGGGCTGCGTCGCTCTGAGTCTTGACGAAATTCTCAAAGGCAAGCATCACGTTCGACACGCTTGTACCAACCTGCTGTGCGCCCCCGCTCTGTGCCATGGTCTGTGAGTCGATTTCAAACATGGCCTTGTAGGTATCCTTTAGCTTCCACACGAGTACCAGGCCTATCATCACCGGGTTGCCCGTCTTGTCGTTCACCTTGATAGGCTGGGCGTCAAGGTTGCGAGCACGAAGCGACAGTTTCTTGGTGTTAATAAAGGGGTTAACCCATGAGTAGCCCACGTTGGTGTAGGTGCCTTTATATTTCCCGAAAAACATCATCACTCGCGCCTCGCCTGGTTCGACCATCACGAAGCCTCCCCAAACGAAGAGTGTGACTGCCAACAAAGCAAAACCCACGCCGATAAGAAGTCCTGCCAACAACTCGTGCTGGCACCAAACAAAGCCCGCAACCACCATGACAGCACTCAACACTGTCAACAGTATATTGAGGAAAAGCATGGCAAAACCACTGAGGGTCAAACCTTTGAACTGAAATTCCTTTGTCTCCATAATCATATTTTTAAAGGGTTACACATGATTGCTTGATGATATCATTATGACATTGCAAATATATGAATAATATATGGGATAACAAAGAAAATACTACGTTTTTTAAGTTTTATCTATACTTTTTTAGAACACTTTTCTGCAAATATGTAAACGAATCGTATCCAATAAAGAATAAGTATCCATAAATGCTTCTAATGATTGAGGATTGCAAGCTCTTTTCCCTTCAACTGCATCCACAAAGCTCTTTATAGCAGTATAATATCCCTGCGTAAATACTTGGTTGTTTTGCATCAACGGTTGGAAATTATTTCTACCAAACAGTTCGGCCGTCACATTCACATGCATCAAAACCTTTTCCAAGGGAAGTCCACAAAAACGATGTGGCTTCCGCTGGAAAGTGAGCGTTTCCATCTGTTCCAATGAGTAAATACCCTTGTTGGTGTTGATGGTCATACTCTCCTTTGCATCAGACCATGTATAGTCGGTGGAAAGCTCAAGAACTCCTATAGCATCAGCATGTTTGAGTACTAACATCACGGTATGTTCGTCAATGGGTTCCACACACCTTATCTCTGCCTTTCCAAACAAATAGACGACACAATCTATCGGATGAATGAATAGGTCGAGCAGAGCATCTCCCTCGGGGTAAGCGCCGGTTAGAAATTTTAGATTATAAGTCTTTGTTCCCTTGCTCCCCTGCAACTTCTTCTTCAAGATTTGCATGGCAGGTGCGAAACGCTTTTGCAAATCGACCATCGCCAAAACTTGAGTTTGCTTCTGCAATTCTATTAAGCGTCTCAATTCTTCGGCATTCAAACACGGAGGTTTCTCTATGAACAAAGCCTTTTTATGCGCTAACACCCTAGATGCGATAGAGAAATGCGCCTTTGAAGAAACAGATACAAATACACCCTTTATATCTTCATCCGTTAAGACTTCGTCCAATGACGTAGTTGCACGGACGTGAGGAAAGACTCCTTCTATCAAGTGCAGCTTACCAGGAGTTTTACAACAGATGTATTTTAACGGTACATGTAGATAGTTGAGCACAGGATAAAGGTTGTTTGTACTATGATTTCCTATACCCACAAAGGCGTACTTTCCTTGGTAGGCTTGCTGCAACATTTTCATGTTCCGCACATGCTTATAGCGTTCTATGACATTTTTAATGTGTTCCATTAAAAACCAATCTTTTTGATATATTTTCTGTAAGTCTCTGCTCTATTGCCTGTCCATTGGTATTTACCATAGAAAACTTCGATGATGCTTTTAGGCAATACCTTTTCCAGATTACGCAGCAGGATAATATCATACTTGCGATGGAAGTTGATCCAGCAACCATTGCATTCTCTTGAATACTGGCACTGCACCTTGGTAGCTTCTCTCGAATTGAAAATTTCGTCCAATGAATGCTCATAGACGTTACCTAACATTACGCCCAGATTCTGGCACAACGGCACATCACCGTTGGAATGAATGACCAATTCGCTAAATATGCTTTGGCAACGTAAACGCAGACGACCATTTCTCCATTCCTTATACAATGCCACAAAGTCAAAATTTTCTTCTGTGCCATGAATGCTCTTGGGGATATTCTGAATGTAATGGGCCATATCGGCAGAAAGCAAGTCGGCAGTGGTGTCAAAAAAATCCATTGTGCCATAGATGCCTATGCGCACATCCACATCGTATCTCTTGGCGAGACCTATCACATAGTCCATGTCCTCAAAAGTATTCCATGGCGAGAGGCAAAACATCAGAGAGACTGGAACCTCGTCCTTTAGAGTCTCTATCACTTCCAACACCTTGTCATGGCCATTACAACCCCTCATGGCTTTGTATGTTTCCTTGTTGCCATCGAGCGAGACGTACAGATGGCTCGGATGATACAGTCTCACTGCCTCTATTACCTTTTGAGGTGCGAGACAATTCGACAATAGCGTATAGTTGGGATGGTTGTCCTTGAACCACTCCATGATGGCATTAGCCTCAGGATGAAGCAAGAATTCTCCACCCTCCAAACCTACAACAGTGTGCTTTGTGACACACTGGCTCGCCATGATCATCTTTATCATTCTCAAGGACAGATGCTCTTCTGGCTTCTGCCATATTGAGCAATGCTTGCAACGCGACTGACACTTGGTGGTAGAGTAAATCATCAAAGTGCTCAGTCGCTTGTGATGCGGGCGAATGATGTTGTTGAGGTATAGCACCCCATTGCGTAAATAGTCGCTTGTTTTGTACATGATTGTCTTCCAAAGTTTTTGTTCATCTATTAGGTAAGAGACAACAAAAAACAGAAAGACTGCATGAGGACACCATTACCAAGTGAATCTTAGGCCGAAGGGAACAGTGAATGTGAACGGATGTTCTGTCCATATAGTATGGACGGAACTACCATTCGGCACATACCAGTGGAGCGAAGGTTCTATGTAAACGCTCCACTTGGTAGCAAGCTTGTATTGTACTCCTATGCCAGTACTCACACTCCATTGCAGCGAAGGTATGAAATGCCAGTGATTTGTACAGGACGTGATAGGTCCGACAACATACTTTTCGTCTGTTTTACCATAGACCGGTATTTGCAGACTTCCTCCCAACGAAGAATATATAGTCCAATTCTTGACATCAAGCCACTTATACGACACATGCAAAGGCATTCCCAAATAATGCACATGTTGGGTTCGCTTGATATAATAAGCATCCTCTCCTAACGTGAAGTTGGACTTCAAGAGCGAAAACTGCAGGCCAGACATCAAACTCCATTTTTTCCCCAATGCCTTTGTTACCGAAATACCAAAACTAATCGGTTTGTCATGATGCTCATGCTCCACGATTTTCCCATCGTTCTTGATGTTATTGTTGATATTGTTTTTATTGTTGAAGGCTATTTCCATGAGTGCTTTCTCCTCCTCCGACAAGCCTTCGTGCTCTTTGATCTGCAAATAACGATAGTACTCGTCCCAAGTGGAGAACTTGTCGGGAGCCACAGGCCCGTCAACGTCTGGCAGGCCACCTCCCGAATTGCCAGTAAACATTCTGTAAGCGTTTTGCGCTAAAGCAGACCCCAAAGAACCAGCAGCAAGCAACTGCCAATGGTGCTTTTTAGGAAGTACCGTTTCCTCTGTTATCAACGGTTTGTCGTACTCGTGCCAGCGTATTCTCATCGTATCACTAAAGATGCTGTCGTCTATTATTCCCGCAATACGAATGTTGTCCAAAGTACTTGGAGACTGAAGCGTATCAGTTGCAGGTATTGTGTCAACTATTGCTTGGACTACACGAGGATAGATGTTGCTTATTACCACATCCACTTCCTTATCCTTTTGGCTTTGATCCTTTGTGATCTGATCCTTTGTGGTCTGCTTTTCCTCCACTTGCCTGTTACCCAGACTTGTTTGTCCTTTATCTTCGTTCTTAACCTGTGCCGTATGATTATTTTTCTCCTTCGCCTTGTCCTTTCTCCATAAAACACGACAGATCGGTATGCTAATGAAGATGATTGTAACGACTGCCAGCATACGTTTGCTGATCATTTTCCTCAGCATTGCTTTGGCTCTTGCCAGTTGCGACGATGAACTGTGGGGTTCGATCCCCATCCTTTCTGCTATTTCCTTATGGGAATATCCTTCGATCACGGCCATCTGAAAGACCTTGCTATAACCTGTAGGTAATTGGCGGACAATGTCCATGATTTCCTTTTCTCCCAAGTAATTCTCAGGCGTAATACTCCCTTCTACATCCAATTCTTCGTCCGAGAAAGACGAAAATGGAACGACACTTCTTTTCTGCTTGCACTTCCGAAATTTCAAGGCCTCATTTTTTGCTATAGCAGAGACCCATTCGCCAAACTTTGAAGCATCTCTAAGTTGATGAAGAGAATAATAAGCACGGATAAACGCCACTTGGACAAGATCATTCAATGTGTCCTCGTCCTCATGGGTGATGTTAAAGCACACCTTTCTCAACATAGGAGAATAGGTTTCGATAAGTTCTTTCAGAGCAGTTGTATCACCAGTCTTTACTCGCTTGATAGTCTCTTCTATATCCATATTTGGGATCAAAGCACTTTTGCTTTCTTCATAATAGGATAACCAAAAGCAAGAAATAACTGCGCCGACATTTATTAACAACCCTTAAACAAGCCTCGGGATTGTTAATGGAAATTTTCTCTGTTTGATCGATTTGAGTTGGTTGTCATAAAGTAAAAACAGTCAAGAGGCCGTGCTAACGATGTTGGCACGGCCTCTTGACCCTCTATAGCAGTGCGGGCAACTCGAAGAGACGGATACCGTTGCTGCCTTTGATGAGAATGGTGCGTCCCGATGGCTGCTCCTCGGCGATAGCACGCCGCACGGCCTCAACATCAGGGAAGGTGCGGTAAGCAGTGTTGGTGGCAGCAAACTCGGGACCCACGAGCCACACGTCGTGGAAGCCGTCGTGCGCCAGGAGGTTCACAATGCGCTGGTGCTCTTCGGCAGAGGCCTCGCCAAGTTCGCGCATATCACCGAGAATAGCCATTTTGTGGTCGGCCTCGGTGAGACGGAAATTCTCTATTGCCGCAGCCATACTCGACGGATTGGCATTGTAAGCATCCACTATGAGGCGGTTGCGGTCGGTCACGGTCAGCTGCGATCGGTTGTTGCTCGGCTGGTAGTCTCCCAAGGCTTGGGCAGCATCCTGCGGCGACACGCCGAAATGGAGACCAATGGCAATGGCGGCGAGCATATTGCTCATGTTGTAAGATCCGATGAGCCGAGAGCGCACCTCCAATGGCTGCGGTGTGAGGGCCGCGGCGGCCTGGAAAGAGAAATGGAGGAAGGGGGCACAGGAGATCAGTGTGCCACGGACGTCAGCGGTAGAATCCGTGCCGTAGGTGACGACGCGGTCAAACTGGCGCTCGGCAGCCATCTCCATCAGATCGGCATCGCTCTCGTTGAGAAAGAGGAGGGCGCCATGGGCCCGCATGAAATCATAGAGTTCACCTTTCGTCCGTTTTACACCCTCGAAAGATCCGAAGCCCTCCATGTGGGCACGCCCTACATTGGTGATCATGCCACAGGTCGGCTCAACATAATCCACAAGCTGCTGTATGTCGCCCGGATGGGAGGCTCCCATCTCCACAACCGCTATCTCATGTTCCGGCGTGATCTGAAGCAGCGTACGCGGCACGCCTACATCGTTGTTGTAGTTGGCCTCGGTGTGGAGCACACGGTATTTTTTGGCCAAGACCGCGGAAACCAGTTCCTTGGTTGTGGTCTTACCATTCGTACCCGTGATGCCGATGACAGGAATGTCAAACTGGCGGCGATGCTCACGGGCCAGTTCCTTATAGGTAGTCAGCGCATCAGTCACGACGATATAGCGTGCGTCGCCAGCCACGGCATATTGCGGTTCATCAACCACGGCATAGCTACAGCCCTTCTCCAAAGCCTGGGCGGCAAAACGATTGCCATCGAAGGATGCGCCCTTGAGCGCGATGAAGAGACTGTTCTCTGGGCAATGGCGGCTATCGGTCGTCACGCAGGAGCAGCGACGATATAGTGCGTAAAGTTCTTTGATGTCCATAATCTTGCAGATGATAAAAACGATACGGGGCGCGGTGGCACAGGCAATAGCTGCGCCCGACGGGTTCACCATCCTCCTGTATCCTTCCCCACTGCAAAAGTAATGCTAAAAGCTCAAACCCGCAAATTATCACCGATTATTTTGCAAATTCAAATTAATTATCTACTTTTGTCCGCTGTTGCAAAAAAGTACTGACACATGGAATATACAATACAAGTGAAGGGGCGGCTCGTCAGCCTTCGTGAACCGCAGGTCATGGGAATCCTCAACTGCACGCCCGACTCGTTTTTCGCCGGGTCGCGCGTACAGACCGAGGAGAGCATCGCCCGCCGTGCCAACCAAATCATCGAGGAGGGCGGCACCATGATCGACGTGGGTGGCTTCTCCACCCGCCCAGGCGGCGTGGAGGTACCGGAGGAGGAGGAGATGCGCCGCTTGCGCTTCGCCCTGCCCATCGTGCGCCGCGAGCAGCCCGAGGCCATTCTCTCGGTCGATACCTACCGTCCCAACGTGGCACGAATGGTAGTAGAGGAGATGGGAGCCGACATCATCAACGACGTGAGCGAGGGTGGCATCACGGGCGTGGTCGATACGCCGCTGGAGCAGACGACCGACGAATATCCTGCTATTTTCCGCACGGTGGCAGACTTGGGCGTACCCTACATCCTCATGTCGGTGAAGCCCACCATCCACGACATGCTCTTGGCTATGGCACGCGAGGTGCAGCAGCTCCGCGATCTAGGACAAAAGGATATCATCCTCGATCCTGGGTTCGGTTTCGGCAAGACGCAGGAGCAAAACTACGACGTGCTCCGCGAGATGAACCGTCTGAGTACTCTCGGCCTCCCCATCCTCGCTGGCATGAGTCGCAAGCGGATGATATTCCAGCCGCTGGGCACCAATCCCGACGGCAGCCTCAACGGCACGACCGTTGTCAATACGCTGGCCCTGATGAACGGCGCCTCCATCCTCCGCGTCCACGACGTCAAGGCGGCAGCGGAGGCGGTACGCCTCTTCGGCTGCTACCAGGCTGGATCGAAGAAATAGTACCGAGGATGCAATAGAGAGAATTCTCGCCAATCCCCCCACCAACAACCCAGACACAGTCATGTTTTTTGAATTTGGAATCAAAGACGTAATCGACATTCTCCTTGTCGCCCTGATGCTCTACTATCTCTACCGGGTGATGAAGGAATCGCGATCGCTCAATGTGTTCATCGGCATCATGGTCTTTGTCCTCGTTTGGCTCTTCGTGAGCCAAGTGCTGGAGATGCGTCTTTTGGGCAGCATCATGGACAAGCTCGTCTCCGTCGGTGTCATCGGCATCATCGTCCTCTTCCAAGAGGAAATACGCCACTTCCTCTACAATCTCGGCGCACGCCGCCAGGTGCAGAGCGTGCTGTGCATCTTTTTCAGTAGCAAGGATGAAGAAAAGGCGGACAAGGAGGCCATCATGCCCATCGTGATGGCCTGTATGAGCATGAGCCGTGGCAAAGTGGGCGCGCTGATCGTCATCGAGCGGGGTATCTCGCTCAGCGACATCTGCGACACAGGCGACTATATCGACGCGCGCATCAACCAGCGCCTCATCGAGAACATCTTCTTTAAGAACTCACCCCTCCACGACGGTGCGATGGTGATTACGAAGAAGCGCATCCGGGCCGCTGGTTGCATTCTTCCCGTGAGTCACAACCAGGACATTCCCAAGGAACTGGGACTGCGCCACCGTGCCGCCATGGGTATCTCGCAGGACTCCGACGCCATCGCCATCGTCGTCTCCGAGGAGACGGGACGTATCAGCGTGGCTATCAAGGGAGAATTTCAGCTGCGCCTCTCGGCAGAGCAGCTGGAGAGCGTGCTCACCAAGGAGATGATGCCCGCCACCTAATCTTGGATTCGCTGACGGATATCCTGGCTGATCGTAGCGGGATCGACAGGACGAAGGCCGTCGGGAGAAAGAAGAAGAAGGAGGTCAGCCAACTCGGCAGCCAACTGGAGGTCGTGGGTGGAAAGGAGAATAGTCTTGCCCATGGTGTGGGCCAAGCGCGAGAGCAGCCGGAGCGTGTCGATGCGACTGTGGAAGTCGAGGAAGGCCGTCGGCTCGTCGAGAAGAATGATGGGGGTCTCCTGAGCCAAGGCGCGAGCAATCATCACCTTCTGACACTCACCGTCGCTCAGCGAGTCGATCTTACGGTCACGAAGCGGCCAAGCCCCCGTCTCGACAAGACTTTGGCGCACGGCTAGCTCATCGCGGGCAGCAAGGTTGCCCCAAAAGCCCGTATAAGGACTGCGCCCCATGCCGACGAGGTCGTGGACGGTGAGTCCACCCATTTCGGGTCGCTGGGTGAGAACGATGGAAATAATCCGTGATCGCTCGCGCTGCGAGAGACTATCGGCCTCGCGGCTACCCAGCCAAATCTCTCCGCCCACCTTCGGCTGAAAGCCCGACAGGGTGCGCAGGAGTGTCGATTTGCCAATGCCATTGTCGCCGATGAGACAAGTCAGGCGACCTCCGAGGATAGTAATGTTAATATCACGGGCCACGACGGGACCACGGCGATAGCCGATGGAGAGATGGTGCAAGCGGATGTCCATGGCGCAAAAGTACGCATTTTATTTGGTTCTCTCACCATTTTTCACGATATTTGCAAACCGAAAAATCATATACTCACAGGATAAGAGTGAACTAACGACCAAGGATAAGAGTGAACGAGCAATGACAATCAACGAGAACGCCCAACAAGCCCTCCAGCGGCAGAAACTGCTGCTGCAGATGGAATATTACGCTGAGAAAGAGGCTTTCCGCAAACAGACGGAGGTCGTGGGAATGCAGCGCAAGGTGAAGCGCGGCGACGCATGGTTTCCCCTGCGTGTGGGCAAAAACTACTATAATAGCCTCAACCAGCGCGTGGTGGAGGTGTACAGAGAGCAAGACTTGGACATAGAGCACAATTTTGAGTTTGGCAAACCCGTAGTCTTCTTCCGCCAAACCACCGAGGGCAAACTCCATTTCTTTTCCTTCACGGGCACCGTCTCCTACGCCGATGGCGAGCGGATGGTAGTGGTCGTCCCCGATAGCGCTCCGCTACTCGATCTTCAGTCCGACGGCGGACAGAAGATCGGTTGCCAACTCTCGTTTGACGAGACGAGCTATCGCGAGATGCTCGACGCCCTCGACCGCGTGATCTCGGCAAAAGGCAATCGCCTGGCCTACCTGCGCGACCTCTTCTACGGTCCCCAGCCAGCACAGACCTATGGTTTCGGTCCAGTGCGCCTGCCGTGGCTCAACGGCGCCCAGGAGCAAGCCGTCAGCGAGGTGGTACGCGCCAAGGACGTGATGGTTGTCCACGGCCCTCCAGGCACAGGAAAGACGACGACGCTCGTCGAGGCCATCAACGAGACACTGATGCGCGAGAGTCAGGTGCTGGTGTGCGCACAGAGCAACATGGCGGTGGACTGGATCTCGGAGAAACTGGTCGATAGGGGCATTCCCGTACTGCGCATTGGCAATCCCTCGCGCGTCAACGACAAGATGCTGGGTTTCACCTACGAGCGACGCTTCGAGGCCCACCCCGACTATCCCCAGCTTTGGGCCATACGCAAGGCTATACGCGAACTGCGGGCACAGCGTCGGCGAGGCGGTTCGGAAAACTATCATCAGAAACTCGAAAGACTGAAGAGCCGCGCCACAGAACTGGAGCTACGCATCAATAGCGAGCTCTTCAACGAGGCACGTGTCATCGCCTCGACCCTGGTGGGGTCCAACAACCGGCTGATGCAAGGCCAAAAGTTCAACACGCTCTTCATCGACGAGGCAGCACAAGCCTTGGAGGCCGCATGCTGGATTGCCATCCGACGAGCCTCGCGGGTGATACTGGCTGGTGACCACTGCCAGTTGCCACCCACCGTGAAAAGTATGGCCGCACTCAAGGGCGGACTAGGCAAGACTCTCATGGAGCGCATCGTAGAGCGGAAGCCCGCAGTGGTGACGCTGCTGAAGGTGCAGTACCGGATGAACGAGGAGATCATGCGCTTCTCCTCCGACTGGTTCTACCACGGCGAAGTGGTGGGCGCACCACAAGTGAGCCACCGTGGCATTCTCGACTATGACATCCCAATAGACTGGATAGCCGTAGAGGGCGAGGCGGGAGAAGGTGGCGAGGAGTTTGTCGGCAACAGTTTCGGGCGGGTGAACAAGCGCGAGGCAGAACTCACCCTCGACGTGCTGCGCCGCTTTTTTTTGAAGATCGGCAAGCGACGCGTGCTCGACGAGCAGATCGACGTGGGCGTCATCTCTCCTTATCGTGCACAGGTACAGTACCTCCGCGCGCTGATCAAGAAGGACGCCTTCTTCAAACCCTTCCGCCACCTCCTCTCAGTCAATACAGTGGACGGTTTTCAGGGCCAGGAGCGCGACGTGATCCTCATCTCCTTGGTGCGTAGCAATGCCGAAGGCCAGATCGGCTTCCTCCGCGACCTGCGCCGAATGAACGTCGCCATCACCCGTGCGCGGATGAAACTCATGATCCTGGGCGACCCTGCCACGCTCTGCCGCCATCCGTTCTACAAGCGACTCTACGACTACGTACGATCTTTGGGCGGAACGGAGGCAGCAGATCCCGAAGCTACTCCGTGATGATGATGCAATAGGGCATGGGCTTCTCCAGCTGCATGAAGGTGATAGTCGGCGCATCGTCCTTCATGTAGAAGAGCGTGCTGCTCTTGCCGTCGGCCTTGTCGGCCTTATACCCCATCTGCACGGCCTGCTGCTGAAACTGCTTGTAGCAAGCAGCGTTGAAGATGCAGAGATACAAGGACTTGCCGTTGGCGTCGAGGAGGATGAGGGAGGAGTTGCCTTTGGAAAACTTCGTGGGCAGGCCGTCCTTGGTCAGGTCCATGTTCTTCACCCAGGTGTATTCCTTGCCAAAGGCCGTCGAGACGCCCTTGTACTGGTAACCCTGCTTCGTGAGCAAGTCGTTGGCGGATTGTTGCCTGGGATTCTGAAAGATACGCACGGCCTGTGCCAGACTCACCACGTCGCTTTGCGCATGGACCATCAGCGTGGCCGCCATCAGGAGGAACAGAAAAGAAAAGATCTTTGTTTTCATGAATGTCGTCTTTGGTGAGAGATGGTCGTCGGACTATTTCACTACGGTGGCCCGGACTACACGGATATCCTTCAGCGGGCGGTCGTGGTCATCGGTGGCAGCCTTCTCGATACGTTCCACGACCTCCAGTCCCTCCACGACCTCGCCAAAGACCGTATAAGAGCCGTCGAGGTGGGGTGTGCCGCCAAGCGTCTTATAGACCTCGCGGATCTCCGGCGTGAGTTTCACTGTCCCCTGCGTCATCTGGTCTATGCGCTGCTGCAGTTTGTCGAGCGACGCATCGTCCCACTGGCGTCCCCAGACAATATAAAACTGTGTGGCCGAAGAGCGGCGCTCCGGATTGACATCGTCGCCCTCGCGGGCTGCTGCCACGGCCCCGCGCTTATGAAACAGTTGCGGGAATCGGATCTCGGCCGGAACGGAGTATTTCTCCGGCGTGTCACCGAGGAGCTTGCCCTGCGGCGCACCGATGCTGCCGAGGTCGCCCGTCTGCACCATGAAATTGCTGATGACACGATGGAAAAGCACGCCGTCGTAAGCATGAGCCTCCACCAGTCTGAGGATATTGTCACGGTGCTGCGGCGTCTCGTTGTAGAGCGCGATGCGCACATTGCCGCTGTCGGTCTCCAGGAGAATCTCGTGGCGCGGCTCGGAAGTCTGGGCCGACACGCCCAAGGCGATCGTCAGCAACAGGCTAAGCAGGAAGGTTGTCTTTCTTCTCATCTTATTATTTATTATTGATTTTTTACTTTTGTGGAACATGATCTTGAGGAACACAGAACAGCTGCAAGGCCATCTGCTTAGCAGCTGACCATGCCGTTGTCCTCTCGCAGTTTCTCGTTGGCGATCATCAGTTGGATGCACTCCTCCAAATACTTGTCCACCTTCTGTCCCACGCAGGGGAAACCAAACTGGTGGGCCACCACGCGTTTCAGTTCGTTGCTTGGGATGGTACCCTGCTGTTGGACAAGATAGGCGATACAATTGCCGATCTCGCAGGGTGGTATCTCTTCTATCTCGCGCCCGCTGGCCTTGCGGTATTTATTCCATCCTCTCAGCCGGTCCTCAGAGGTCCAGACCGTGGGATTGGTCTCAGAGTCTCCCTTATCGAAATAGCATCCCAAGGCCGCATGCCGCACCCAGTCGGTGAGACGGATCGTGACACGTGGTATTTTCCACTCCTTTGCGATGCGCTTGGCGAGGTAGCTGAGACGGATGGGCTGCTCCACCCTCACGATCTCCTTCACGCCCATAGTGGCGCGTCGGCCATTGAGAAGCAAGACCTCGAGGCCACCCACGCCGACGAGATGGTTTATCTCCGCCACCTCGTAAGTCTCCAGCAGCGATTCGTCCTCGGGGTAGATGATCTCCTCCGCCGAGATGTTAAACGTGGCGGAATGCCTTTGCTCTTGCGGCTGCTCCTTGGTCTCATAGGGCGAGAACAGGTCGCCGTCGTCGTCAGCCTCCTTCAACAACGCTTCCAGGGCCTGACACAGACGTTCGAAGGTCGCCTCGGGGTTGAGGAACCAGTCCACGCTCCAAAGGCGAAGCAGCTTCCAGCCCAGATGGCGGAGCACCTCGGGACGACAGATTTCGCGGTCGCGCACGGTCTTCGTGACATAATATTTCGGGTTGTCGCAGAGAATGCCACAGAGGTAGCTTCCCTCGTCGTGCGGATTGCGCACGGCGATATCGACCTTGAAGGCCGAGCGTCCCACATACAGATCGACCTGGTAGCCCCGACCCTGCAGCATCCGGGCCACTTTCTGGGTGACGGCGTCATGGGCCGTCTCCTCATTGCCCGTCTCCAGCGCTTCGGCCTGTAGGGCCAGGCGTCCCGTCTTCGCATACTCCAGGAAGCGTTTTAGTCCCACCACGCCTGCGGCCTGCGTTCTCCGCAGGTCGATCATCTCGGGCTGCAACGTCGAGAAGACAATCATCTCGTAGCGCGCGCGGCTCACGGCCACATTGAGGCGTCGCTCACCTCCTTGGTTGTTGAGCGGTCCGAAGTTCATCGACACCTTCCCCCGCTTGTCTGGACCGTAGCCCACACTGAAGAGAATGATGTCGCGCTCGTCACCCTGCACGTTCTCCAAGTTCTTGATGAAGATCGGTTCCTCGGCGTCATAGGCCAACTGCTCCATCTCTGGATTTTTCGCCAGCATCTCGGTGAGAATATCCTCTATGAGTCCCTGCTGCACCTTAGAGAAGGCGACGATACCGATGGAGCGTCGTGGATGGGAGGGATGTTTTATATAGTCCTGGAGGATGCTCACCACCTTGCGACTGATGGCCTCTGCCTCGGCGCGATTGCTGCGCATGCGTCCGTAGTCATAGACGCCATCCACGGGGATGAAGCTCACCTTCGACGTGCGGTTGTCCACCGAAGGGAAAGTGTAGAGTTTGCCGTCGTAGTATTGGTTGTTGCTGAAGGCGATGAGCGACTCGTGACGGCTTCGGTAGTGCCAGCTGAGGTAGCGCGAGGCCATGGAAAGCGTGATACAATCGTCAAGGATCGACTCCATGTCGTCGTTCTCAGCTTGGCTCTCGTCCGTCTGCTGCATCTGGAAGAAACTCGTCGGCGGCATCTGCTTCGGGTCTCCCACTACCACGAGCGACTTTCCGCGCGCTATCGCTCCCACAGCCTCGGAGGTCGGCATCTGCGAGGCCTCGTCGAAGATCACGAGATCGAAGGGCGGCTGGTCGAGGTCGAGAAACTGTGCCACGCTCATCGGGCTCATGAGCATACAGGGGCAGAGGCGCGGCAGCAGCGTGGGTATTTGGTCGATGATCTTGCGGATGCTCGCCCCGCGTCCTCCACTGGCTATATAGCGCTTGAGGATGCCCAGTTCCGAGGATTTCGACGCCTCGACTTGAGCCGACGGGATAGTGGAAGCCAGCTTGTAGTAGAGTTCCTTCTGCGTGAGCACTTCGTAGCGAGACGCTATCTCGCGGTATTTTCGTATATCTTCCTCGAAAAGTCGTCCGTCGAAGAGGTTCAACGGCTTCTTCTCGTCGATGATATTCATGGCCACCCGCTGATAGACTCCCTTGGCGAAGGCGTCGGCTATCTCTGCCATCGGCATAGTGGGATTGTCCCAAATCTCCTCGACGAGGTTGCCGAGATGATGGTCGCGGAGCATCTGCTTGCGCTGGCACCAGATGGTCCAGTTTCGCACACTGTCGAGATGGTCCGCCCACTGGTCGATATGCATTCCCAGGAAGGATAGCGTGTTGTTGTCGGGGGTACACCCCATCTTCTCCATCTCCTTCAGCTGCGTCGCCACAAGGCGCATGGCCTCGACCTCCTCGTCAGTGAAAGGCAGGGCGGTTGCGGTAGTGTGCTCACTTAGCAGTCCGTGATATTTGCTGAGCGCGTCAAACAAAGGCTCGACGTCCTCCTCCCTCATCCCGGGTCGGTAGGCGCGGAGCTGGCTGAGCACCCTCCGTTTGCCCATCATGCGAGGCAGCCACCATTTTGCGCACGCCTTCCTCCATTCGTCGCGCACCTGGTGGTAGTCGAGGTCGAAGATATCTCTCGTATAGTCTTTTTCTATCTTTTCCTGCGCCTCTGCGGCTATCAGAATCCAGTCCATACCCCGCGTCGATTCCTCCACGGGACGATCCGTCGCATCGTTGAAGCGTCCTACGGCCTCGCTCACGACGCCTATCTTCTCCCGTATCAGCTCCATCGGTCCGCGTAGCTGCTTCTCCAGTTCCATCGACGCAGAGGTGATGGTCAGTGCGCGCAGCGGATGGGTGGCAGGATGGCCGCTGACGGCGAAGACGGTGTCGAGCATGCGTATCTCCTCCAGGTCCTGCATAAACTGATCTATGGAGAAGTGCTTTATGTAGAAGTCGCCCGGCGCAATAGGTTCGCTTTCCACTGCCGTGATGCGGGTGATACACTCATAGAGCGACACCCCCCACCTCTGCGGGCGGTGATACAGTCGCTCCACGTAGAGGGCGAGGCGACGGCGCTGGCGGAAGAGCTGTCGGCTCTCCTCCATATACTCCTCAGGCTCCTTGATGCGGGTCACGTCCAGGGCCTCCTGAAGCTGGCGTAGCAAGTGGCTCTTGGTCATCTTGTTGGAGTGCATCTCGAGGCAGAACGGGTGGAGCTGCATCTTGCGCAGGCGATTCTCCACTACCTGCAGAGCCGCCATCTTCTCGGCCACGAAGAGCACGCGCTTGCCTTTGTAGAGGGCATTGGCGATCATGTTGGTGATGGTCTGGCTCTTGCCCGTTCCCGGCGGACCATAGAGGATGAAGCTGCGGTCCACGCCCGACATGAGGATGGCCTCGAGCTGCGACGAGTCGGCGGGCAGCGGTACGGCGGAATAGTTGGGCGGATCCTTCTGGTCGCTGAGGCGCACGTTGACAAGGTGGCGTTTAGGCTGATGGAGCTTGAGGCGCTTGGCGATGAGCGACTGGATGATGGGGTTGCGCTCCATCTTCTCGCAGTTGTTGTGAATGTCGTTCCACATCACAAACTTCGAGAACGAGAAGAGGCCGAGCATACATTCCTCCACCACGTCCCAGCGCTTCTGCGTCTTGATGGCTCCGCGCACCATGGCGAGGACACGTCTCACGTCAATGCCGTGGTCGTCCGTGGGTAGCGGGTCGAAGTCGGGCATGTTTACCTCAAACTGCTGGCGCAGCATCTCCGTCAGCGTGGTGTTGAAGATGGGGTCTTCCTCGCGCGTCCGGATCACATAGCGGTTGGCCCCCTTGCGAACCAACTTCACCGGCAGGAGCAACAGCGGGGCGTAACGGGGCCGCTCGCTCCGCTCCGTCTCGTACCATTTGAGCAGTCCGAGGACGAGGAAGAGCGTGTTGGCACCATTCTCCTCCAGCGCCGTGCGCGACTCGCGGAACAAGCGTCGCTGCGAGAGTTCCAACGCCTCATCGTCAAGATAGGAGACCAGTCGTTTGCGACGCAGGCTGGCATCGGCCAGTTCGCCCAGCTCCTTCTTGTAGCTGATGCTGTCGTAGATGCCCCAGCCGTTGGGCTGCGTGCTGACCCCTGCTGGCTTGCCGACGAGTTCGATGTCGGCACCATCCTGCAGCTGGTTTTCGAGCGTGTCGATATGATAAGAGACAAAGGGAATCACCTTTTGTCCGATGCGCATGTTGAGGAGGTTGTTGCGGAGGGAGAAGTCAAGGAGCTTACGCTCCCAGATCTGCGTGCGCGTGAGCACTTTGGGCTGCGCCGGCACTTCCTCCTCGATGGTCTGCTGCTGGCGCACCCATGATGTGGTGTCGCCATGACCCACGCCCTCCGTTTCCGCCGTCTCGCCCTCCGTGGGGAGCGGCAGGATGTGGTTGACGCGGCAGCAATAGACATCGACGAAGCAGACGATGCTATCGGCCTCAGCAGTGACATAGCGTTCGGCATTGGCCACGGCGTCCTCGAAACTCACGTCGGCCGAACTCGTCAGGTCGATGCTTTCGAGGAGCACCATCTCGTTGACGCCGTCGCTCATCGCCTTGGAGAGGAAGGCGGCGTCGTCGGACGTGGTCTGCTGATAATAGTTGTCGATGAGCCAGCAGCCCACGAAGGCGTGGCCCTTCTTGATAACCACAAGCGGGTGAAGGCCGGCAGCCTCCAAGGCCGAGGCGAGCAGTACGGTGAGGTCCAGACAGGTGCCCAACTTCTCTTTCAGCACCTGCTGGGCAAGACGCACGCGCTGCCCCTTCTCCTCAAAACTGGCGGGTGGGGCTGCATAGACGATGCCCAAGTCGCGGATAGCCTGGAAGATGGCGGCACACTGGGCGCGAACGCGGTTGGGCTTCTGCTGCTGATACTCGTCGAGGGCAGCATCGCCCGTGAGTTCCTCCAGTTTACGGGCGGCACTGACCAGCACGGGCTGGAGTTCCGGCGCATTGGGCGTGACGAAGGCGGCGATCAGTTCTGGCGAGATACCCACACCCGGCCACTCGTTGGCCGTGAGGATGCGGAGGACGTGGTCCTGGACCTCCATTTCCTCGCCATCGACCGTCAGCGTCAGGGTGAAAGTAGTCTCTACACTCTCCGAAAGATGGCGCAGCGACTCCAGCTGGAGCTGCAGGTCGAGGTCGGTGATCTCTACCGATTGGCCCGCAGGTAGCACGTCAAACGTGCGCTCGCAGCCCGCCACATGGTCTCCCGCCAGTGTGAGGACCACTTTCTGCCAATCCTCCTCGCTGTCGTTGACCACTTCCACGCGCTGAATGCATTTCTTGCCATTGCGGGCCAGCACATAACTGATGGCCGGAATGTACTCAATATTTACAATTCTTTCTCCTGTCATACAAAAGCTCATCGTCTGTAATGGCTACAAAAGTAGGCATTTCCTTTGACACAGGCAAATCCGCCATACGCCAGTTTGTTTAGAATTCTCCTTTCAGCACATATTTCTAGAAATGCCACAAATTACTAAAATGCGAAAAATGGAAAGAAAATGACTAAAACACGGAAAGGAAATTAAGCGGATTAAACTCTCGAAAGAATAAAGAGTGGAGAAACAAGGGGAAAAGGGGTAAAAAAGAGTTTTCTTGTTCAAATTCTTGAATTTGGAACACTTTGATCCGCTTCGGCTTTTATCTGTCGCCATAAGCAACCCATTGGGCGAAAAATCTGCCGCAACGTGCTATGAGCCCCATGGCAAAGCCACACCTGCATAAAGAGCAAGGCTGGCAAGGCACACCCTCATTTAAACAAGGGTGAGAAAGAAACAATGGCTGTTCAGGAGCAAGGGATGGCCGGGGCTACCTGAACGATCAGTAGTCCTCTAGATAGCCCTTGGTGAAAAGGTCGTAGGCCACGGCCTCCAGTTCCTTGAGCGTCATTTTCTCCACTGCCCGCTCAATAATGCGGACAAAATGGTCGCGACGGTAGTCGTCAGTATCTGACAATCTGTCTTCCATGTTCATTGGGTGTTGCGTTCCTTAGTATTAAACAAGATTATTGGCCGTTGCGTTCGTAGAATTGAATCGTACGTCCGTCGTACTCCTCCTGGCGCACCAGGCGCACCCCTCCAGGCAACTGGGGCGCACGCACGCCCTCTCCGAGACAGAAAGGCGCGGTCTCGACGCGTAGTTCGTCCCACAGACCAGCGTCGAGGAAGGACTGCAGCGTCCTTGCTCCACCCTCCACGAGCAGCGACTGCTTCTTCTCCTCATAGAGATGGCGTAGCACGGCGTCGATACTGTCAAACGGAAGGTAGCCCTCAGGGAGCGTACCCTCCAGTCCGTGGCCCAGGACGATACGTTCGGGGTCGGATCCAGCCCACTCACGCACCGTCAAGCTCGGCGCATCCACCGCCCAGGTCGTATGACCGACGAGGATGGCATCGCTTTCGCTGCGCAACTGGTGTACCAGCATCAGGGTGAAAGGCGAGGAGATCGGTGTCCGCCGTCCCTCTGCCCCCAAGAGACCATCGGCGGTTTGGGCCCATTTCAACGTGATATAGGGCCGCTGAAGCGTGTTGTAGGTGAAGAAACGCTTGTTGATCTCCCTGCACGCGCGCTCCATCACGCCCACCACCACCTCGATGCCAGCCGCTCGCATCCGCTCGATGCCGCGACCCTGCACCTTGGCGAAGGGATCGACGCAGCCGCAGACCACACGCCTCACGCCCTTGCTGACGATCAGGTCGGCACAGGGTGGTGTCTTGCCATAGTGGCTGCACGGCTCCAGCGAGACGTAGATCGTACTCTCTCTCAGCAGCGCTTCGTCCTCGGCCCTCACCGAGGCAAAGGCGTTGACCTCGGCGTGGCCCTCGCCACAGCGCTTATGGTAGCCCTCGCCGATGATGCGCCCGCCGGGAGCTACGATCACCGCGCCGACCATGGGGTTGGGCTTGGCGCCCGCTTGTCCGCAGCGCGCCAGTTGCAGACAGCGCCGCATATACAGTTCGTCCGTTTCTCTTTGCATAGTTTTTTGCTTCTTAGAGGATAGTAGTCAAGGCCTGTTTGATCCCTGTTGGGATGATTGTCAAACCCATTGTTCCTCCATCATATATATAGTTGCGAAGCCCTGCGCCTATCGCTCCACAGCCTCCACGACGTACCCCTGCTGGCGCAGCATGGTCAGCACGCTGTCGTCGCCCGCGAGGTGGCCCGCACCGACCACGAAGAGCGAAGGCTGGGCGGACATGATCGTCGGCATCTTCTCCACCCAACGCCGGTTGCGGTCCACGACAAGCTGCTGGCGGTCCTGGGGACCATCGGAGCAGCCCTCCAAAAACTGCTGATCCATCACCTCGCCCAGCCGCTTCAGGTCCTGGTTTTTATAGGCCGCGATCATATCCTCCAAGTCCTGTTGCGCCCGGTCGAAATGTTCACAGAGGCAGACCAGATCGCGCACCTGCTTCTCCAACGGCTGTCCGTAGAGCAGTCTCATCTGCTCGTCGCCCGTCTCCAGTCCATCCGTGGCTTTGTTGTTCTCCTGCGCTACCTTTTGAAAGTAGAGGTCGATGAGGTCGCTGGAGTCGAAACTATCCGCATGGCGCTTCATACAGGTCATCACGGTCAGCACGTTGGACAAAGCCGCTGGTGCCATCCGCCCCATCTGCGCCATAATCACGGGGTTGTCGAAGTCGGCCCCCATCACGCTCAGGAGCGCCTTGTTGAGCGACTTCATCTCGTCAGAAGTCAGCAGGTCCTTGATGGTCTTGCCCTCAGGTAGCATCATCGCCTCGGAGACGCGGGTGAGAAAATCCTGAGACAAAGCCTCCTTGAAGTCGATCTCACCCACCACGCAGTCGGTCGTGTTGACCGCCTCGTCAATGCCCACAATCTGTGGGACAAACGACGAGGAGACGACATGCACCGTACCAACGATATAAGACGGGCGCGTCAGGTCTTTGCCACTGATCTTGTAGAGGAGTTGCGCCTGGGCGGCGAGGCCGACCATCGTCAGCGCACAGAGAGTGGAGAGGATGCGCACGGTAAGGGTCGGCAGCTTCATGCTTGCAAAAGGCTTCATACATACCGACTTTAGCATGCGACTATGCTTTTTCATACGTTCTATCTTCTTCATGTGTCCTAAGGATGAGGGGGTGAGTGAAAAAAATTCCTACTATTACTTTTTCAAGTCGAAGCCGACACGCACGCCGTCATAGTTTTTGGAGATGTCTCCCACGACCTGCGCCGTACTGTTGCCACTCACGGCTGCCATCGTCTGGAAGAGCGTGAGCACCTTCTTCGACTCGAAGAGCACGCTAATGCCCGAGAGGCCGTTGCGGACGACATAGCCATTGAGATTGATGAGGAGACCCTTCAGTTGCAGCGAAGCGTCGGTCGGGTTGTAGGTATAGGTGCCGTTCCAGGCCCTGCCGTTGATCTTGGCCGAGAACGTGCCGTCCTTGGCAAACGCCAACTGGGTGTTGGAAGACGTGAAGCCCAGTTTGCGATACTCCTCGCCGAGTTTCTCCTCCACCTTCGCCGCTGCCAGTTCGCCACCAGCACGCGCCAGGAGGTTCTCCGAGGTGAAGGCACATCCCGGACCGTCGTAGCGCCAGGTGCCGTAGAGATTCTCCTTCGAGAGTTTGCCACCACCGATGATCGACGAGATAATGTTGCCGACTGACTCGCCGACACCACTGCCCAACATACTGCCGTTGCCCTGGTTGCCCTGCGTCGTCGTACCGCCACCTATTCCGCCGCACGAGGCGAGCATCAGCGAGGCGGAGAACATTCCTAAAATCAATCCTTTCTTCATGACTCTATATTCTTATTAGTTAATTCCAATTTGGGTCTATTTTTTTGATTATACACACTATGTTTTTATCGATTCGATCGGCTATTCCTTTCTATCAGCCATCTTATCGGGTCTATCGAGCGCATAGCCGATTCTATCATTTAATTTTCCCTTGCAGTCGGAGCTCCCTGACCAGCTGCGCACCCCGCTGGGCAAGATGCGCCTCGGCCACGTCGGGTCTCATCGCCTCCTCCTGTGGGACCCCCTCGGGATGGATACTGCCCACGCTTGCGAATCCTGCATCGAGCAGTCGCTGCGCATCCTGCACGCGACCCGACCACAACACGACATCGACACCTTTGCGCCTGCCGTGGGCCATCACCACGAAGGGCAACTTCCCCATCAGCGTCTGAGCGTCGCTACTCCCCTCTCCCGTCACAATAACGGCGGTTTCATCGATCATCTCGTCGAAGTGGCAGGCTCCGAGCAGAAGTTCCGCTCCTGAGCACATCGTGGCCTGGAAATACTCCATGAAGGCGTAGCCCAGTCCGCCTGCCGCCCCTGCGCCATGGGCGTTGCGAAGGTCGTAGCCGAAGTGGCGCGCGCTCACGTCGGCGAAGCGTGCTGCTCGGCGATCGATGACCTCAACCATAGCCTCAGTGGCCCCCTTCTGCGGGGCAAAGACGCGGGCTGCTCCCAGCGGGCCACAGAGCGGATTCTGGACGTCGGAGGCGAGGACGATGCGCAGATCCTGAAAGTACTGATCCCGCACCGCGTCAAAGCGGTCGTGGGCGCTGCGCCCCAAGTGCTCTATCAGGGCCCGGATCATACCAATACCACAGTCGCTGGTAGCAGTGCCTCCGAGGCCGATGACACACTCCTTTGCGCCACGCATCACGGCGTCGGCCAGCAGTTCACCCACACCGTAGCTCGTGGCCACGAGGGGGTTGCGGTTCTCCAGCTCGATGCGCGACAATCCGCAGGCCTGGGCCACTTCGATGATGGCACGCTGGCCACAGAGACCGTAGGAGGCCTCTATACGGCGCATCAGGGCATCGTGGCAGGCGATAGTGATGCAATCTCCACCCAAGGTCGCGAGAAAGGCATCGAGCATTCCGTCGCCACCGTCGCTCATCGTCAGCACACGACAGGTGGCACCCTCGGATCGCACGCCGCGGGCGAAGGCCTCTCCTGCTGCCTGGCTGGAGAGACACCCTTTGAAGGAGTCGAAAGCTATGAGTATCTCCATGTTGTCGTCTTTCTATGGGCAAAATTAGTCATTTCCATGGTTTCCGCCAAGCTATCGGGCCGAATAATTTGCATCATCGGCGAAGAAAGCGTAATTTTGCGGCATGAATCAAGCATCCGACCACAGCAGGTCCACCATCATCATCCAGGCATTGCATAGCGCCCTCGGCCTTTTCAAGGTGAGACGCGAGGAGCGCAGACTGGCATGGGGCGCCCTCCTCTATGCCCTCGTACTCAACACGATGATTGTCTGTCGCTACTGGGAGTGGTTCTCCCAAGTCACGGACGGCTATCGCAAACTCGTCTTGCGCCACTTCCATATCTCGGGCTTCGACCCCATCACCTACCTGGTACTCAACGACTGGTCGGCGGCCTACAACATCTACCGCCACCCGCTGCTGGCCTTCTTCATGTGGATCCCCGCCCAAGTCAACCGCTTGATCATCCTCGCCACGGGGGTCAACTTCGCGCAGGTCCTCACGGCCCTGTTGCTCGCCGCCGCCACCTTCTACGCCGTCCTCTTCCTTTTTCGCATCCTGCGCGAGATCGTCGGACTGGCCACGGCCGACGCCCTGCTGCTCACCCTTCTCTTTCTCTCCTTCGCCTACACGATGGTGTCGCTCAGCGTTCCCGACCACTTCGGCCTCTCTACGACGGCCCTGATCCTCACCCTCTACGTCGCGGGCCGTAGTCTGCTTCGCGGCAGGCCGCTGACGAAGGCACAGACCGTACTGTTCTTCCTGCTCACGGCGGGCATCTCGCTCAACAATGGCATCAAGGTCTTCCTGGCCAGTTGGGGCACGAGTGGCAAGCGGTTCTTCCGCCCTGCCCACCTGCTGCTGGCCGTTATCGTCCCGTCGGCGCTGATATGGGGATTTGCGCGCTGGGAGTGGCAGACGTTCGAGAAACCGAAATACCTCGCTCGCCAAGAGGCGACGGCCGCACGGGAAAAGAAAGAGCGCGGCGCCATCATGCAAAACCTCATCAAGCAGTCGGCCACGACCGACACTACGGGCCTTTCCCATACTGCCGACAGCATCTTCCGCGCAAGGGCCAAGGAGAAGGAGCGTCGCCGGATGAAGAAAGCGGTCTATGCCCACCAGGGCAAGCCAATGGGACAAGGGGAATTCTCGTCGTGGACCGACGCCACGACCCCGCGCCTGGAGAGCATCGTCGAAAACTTGTTTGGCGAGCCCATACAGCTCCACACCGACCATGTGCTGGGCGACGTGCTCATCAATCGCCCCGTCATCGTCCCCTACCGCTATGCGGCGAGCTATGCCGTCGAGGTCTTCGTCGTCCTCTTCTTCCTCGCCGGCATCTGGATGGGGCGCCGCAGTCGCTTTCTGTGGATCGCCCTGTCATGGATGGGTTTCGACATGATCATCCATGTGGTGCTCGGCTTCGGCCTCAACGAGGTCTATATCATGTCACCCCACTGGCTCTTCGTCCTCCCCATCGCCATGGGCTTCGCCCTGTTGCGCCTCCGTGGCCGCTGGCTGCTGGCTGCCCGTGTGGCTCTGATGGGACTATCCGTCTTCCTGCTGGCCTACAACGCCTCGCTCTACGTGCAGTACTTGTTCTTCTAAGACCAAGTCAATCAGCAAGAAGGCTCAGAATAAAGTATTAACGAGTCGATTATCGTACGATCAGCGGGGATTCATGAAAAAATGAAAGGTGCTGAGGGCGTCTCGCGCCCCCAGCATCCTACTGCTTAGTCACCCAAGTTACCGTCGCCACCATCGGGGTTCGTCTCCGAAGACTCTCCGCCCGAGGTCGTCTTGGTGAAGTAAGCCGTCAGCGACATGTCACCATTCACCGTCACGGTACGCGACGCCGACGTGTCCCCGTCACTCCAGCGGCTGAAGGTATAGTCGCCCGAGGCCACGGCATGAATGCTCACGCGGCTCCCCTTGTCGAAGGAGCCACCCCCTGAGACCGTTCCACCGTTGACCGGACTCGCCGACAGACGCAGCGTCTTCTTCCCCTCCACCGAGGGAGTCCTCGGCACGGAGTTCTCCACAGGGTTCAGCACACCGTTCGGACGCAGATAGACATCACTCACGCCACCGTAGCTGTCCGTGGCACGCTGGTAAGCTGCCTGCCCCTGATACTCCTTCATCAAGTTGTTCTCGCAGATGAGGTGCTGCGTCGAGACCAGCGTCTTTGCCGCCTGCTTGCGGGAGTGGATCCACACCAGACCATGATCGCCGAAATCATGAGCAGCCTGCGCCGCCAGATGTCCCTCCTGCACCGAGAAGCCACGCGCATCCACGACCGTGAGGAGCTTCGACTCAGAAGCCTTGTCCAGCACGACGCAGCAGGCGTCCACCGCCGCCATCGGAAGCATCGTCACGTCGTTCACCTCCTGTCTGACCAGGAAGAACGTTATCTGATCCCCATACTCGTAGAGACCGTTGTTTTGCACCACGGCGTTCGAAAACTCCTTCACCATCGTTTCTTCGGTGATGGTCAAGTCGCCCAGACTGATGTCCGTCACGGCTTGGTTGCCCTTCCCGTTGATCTTGATCGACTTGATGGACCCGTGCGTCACCTCGTAGGGTGCCACGATGCTTGCCCCCGCTTGGGCCTCCTGCTTGGTGAGATAGACCGGAGCCTTGCCGAGATTCGCCGAGACAAACTTGTTGTAGTCGCTGCGTCCATTGCGAGCACCGCCGAAGGCGAGCTTCAGATAAGGCGTCAGCACCTGATACATACGAATGACGTTCGTCCACTTCATGCGCTGCTTCTGCTGACCATTGGTCTTCGCGTTGGTCGTCTGGGTGATCTTCTCAGACACGACGGTCTGACCACCGTTCTGCTTGAAGGTAAAGCTACCTACTGATCCCTGGAGTTTGGTTAAAATACCATTGAGTCTTGCCATAATTGTAAAGTTTTAAAAATTTGAAAATGTTTTGAGTTGGGAGCATTCTCCCTTGTTTCTCCCTTGCTTCTTCTATTGTTTCCGTATCGTTTCCGTATTGTTTCCGCTTCCGGAAGCGAGAACGATAGGAGAACGATAGGAGGACGATACGAGAACGATACGGGATTGATACGAGATCGATACGGAAACGATACGAGACCGATACGTAACCGATTTGTTTAGCCGCCGTTCTGCGGACTTGGTGGGACTGCGATTTTGTTTCATTGCCTTGAAAGTTTTTGAAGTTGATACTGATTCTCTTTGTCAGCTGCGTTGCTGATAACGTCTGCTGAAGACGGTGTAAAGGTATGCAATGGTACAACCGAATGCAAATCCATTCATAACCGTTTACAATCCATTTACAATCCATTCATAATCCGTTCATTCCGTTCGCAATTCATTTACCCATTTTCTCATAAATAACCAAAACCGCATTATGAACGACGTTAAAATTAGCATCTACGACAGTATCGTCCAGGTTCTGCCCAACGCCACAAAGGCCGTACAAAACTTCAATGGCGACCAGTTTGCCGAGAAAATACTCAGCAAGAAGGAAGCCGATGAAGACAGTTCTTCCGATGCCGACTCCCCTGAGGCCAGGAAACTCGCCCTCTATATTGGCGAGGAATGCCTCCCGGCCTTCCTCGCTCAGATTCGTGACTGCAACAACGCCACAGAGCTTGCCTTGGTTGTCGTCTCCATGTTTGATCAAGAAACCAAACTCACCGAGGAAATCGTCGTCAGGAGTAGCTTCATCCAGCTCCTGTTGCCCTTCGCCACCAACATCACTTCTGGTAGAAGCGTGAACAACATTCGCGCCCGCATCAATGATGCTTTAATAGCTCGCCGTAAGTCTCACCCCAAACATTAATCGCCATGATCGGAATAGAGATAATGATAGCACAAATAGCCGCTGCAGCATACTTTGGCTATAAGCAATGCAAATTATCTGAACGACGTCACTGGAGTCCTTTTGACCTGTTTTTTGACTCTCGCGCCTCGGCATCAACCGAAGTCTCTGCAAAAGAGCAGGAAGCCCCGTCTTCCAAGGCGGAGCAGTTAGAGGAACCACAGGCGAAGCCATCTGATGCCGTTTTGGAAGACCGCATCGTACAGGCCGTCGTCGACAAACTCAAGCAGTACAAAGATCCACAGATCATCATCAACATCTTCGGTGGCAATCATATTGTAGCACCCAATGCCCGGGAAGCCTATCAGCAGTTCCATTCCTTTTCTAAAAAAAGCAAGAACGCTGAATGATGCTACAAATATACCGACTAATGTTAACAATCCAGGCATTAAAGATGATTGACATCATTCTGATGGCAAACAAAAGTGTTAATAAACGATAACGTTCGATTAACGGTGATTAATGTAACAACCACCACAACATTTATGTTGTCATATTAATCGTAAGAAAAAAACAACTATATTATGAGCATTTTTGCAGGAAAAACTCTCATGATTACTGGAGGAACAGGATCCTTCGGTAACGCAGTGTTGAATCGCTTCCTCCGTACGGATATCGGAGAAATCCGCATCTTCTCCCGCGATGAGAAGAAGCAGGACGATATGCGCCACGAATACCAGGTGAAATACCCTGATGTGGCCCATAAAATCAAGTTTTTTATCGGTGACGTACGCAACTTGCAGTCATGCCGCAATGCCATGCCTGGCGTGGATTACATCTTCCATGCCGCAGCATTGAAGCAGGTCCCGAGCTGTGAGTTCTTCCCGATGGAGGCCGTCAAGACCAATGTCATCGGTACGGACAATGTCCTGACTGCCGCCATCGAGGCTGGCGTAGGTGCCGTCATCTGTCTCTCCACGGATAAGGCCGCCTATCCCATCAACGCCATGGGTATCACCAAGGCCGTGGAGGAGAAAATCGCTGTTGCCAAGAGTCGCTACTCAGGCAAAACCAAGATCTGCTGCACGCGCTATGGCAACGTCATGTGTTCCCGTGGCTCCGTCATTCCTTTGTGGATAGATCAGATTCGCAATGGCAACCCTATCACATTGACTGAGCCCAAGATGACCCGCTTCATCATGTCGCTGGAGGAGGCCGTCGATCTCGTCCTCTTCGCTTTCGAGCATGGCCACAACGGCGATATCCTCGTGCAGAAAGCCCCCGCTTGCACGATCCAAACCCAGGCTGAGGCCGTTTGCGAGCTCTTTGGAGGCAAGAAGGAGGATATCAAAGTGATCGGTATCCGCCACGGAGAGAAGATGTATGAGACATTGCTTACTAAGGAGGAGTGCGCCAAGGCCGAGGATATGGGCAACTTCTACCGTGTACCCGCTGACAACCGCGGTCTGAACTATGACAAGTTCTTCAAAGAGGGCGACACCAAGCGTTCCGAGATCGAAGAATTCAATTCCGACAACACCTACCGCCTGAACCTTGAGGAGACCAAGACCAAGATCGCCTCCTTGGAGTATATTCAGAAAGAACTGAAAGGCGAGGGCAACTTCGTGCAGTAAACGAACACGAATAAATAAGTAGTATTAAGTACGAACACGAATCACACGAATTTAACGAATAAATAAGTAGTATTAAGTATGAACGCAGATATACCTGATTAAACAGATAATATTCGTGTTATTAGAGTAATTCGTGTTCAAATATCATCTGTATTTTCTGTGTAATCTGTGTTAGAATTTCGTGTTATAGTCTAATTCGTGTTCAAATATAATAGTATGAGAATTTTAGTAACTGGTGCCAAAGGCTTCGTTGGCAAGAACCTTTGCGCCCAACTCAATAACATCAAAGACGGCAAGGCCCGTTGCTACGGCGACTTGACGATCGAGGAAGTCTTCGAGTACGACCTCGACTCCACTCCCGAGCAACTCGACACATGGTGCAAGGAGTGCGACTTCGTGTTCAATCTCGCTGGCGTCAACCGCCCCAAGGACAATGACGAATTCATGAAGGGTAACTTCGGCTTCGCCTCCACTTTGCTCGACACGCTGAAAGCTCATAAGAACACTTGCCCCGTGATGCTTTCCAGCTCCCAACAAGCCTCCTTGACGGGCCGCTTCGGTAACAGCGAATACGGTCGCAGCAAGAAGGCTGGTGAGGACCTGTTCTTGGAGTATGGTAAGGAAACAGGTGCCAAAGTATTGGTGTATCGTTTCCCCAACCTATATGGCAAATGGTGCAGACCTAATTATAATAGTGCCGTAGCCACATTCTGCAACAACATCGCCAATGACCTTCCCATCACAGTCAACGATCCAAGTGTAGAACTTGAACTGCTCTACATCGATGACCTTGTGGAAGAGATGATCCGCGCCTTGAAGGGCGAGGAGCACCATTGCGAGTTTGAAGGACTTGAAGTACTTCCTTCGGCAGAAGGCAAGTACTGCTATTGCCCCGTCACCCATAAAGCAACCCTCGGCGAAATCGTGGCCCTGCTCCATCAGTTTGCCGATATGCCCAAGACCTTGATGATTCCCGAGATCCCCGCCGACTCTTTCGCCAAGCGCCTGTACAGCACCTTCTTGTCATACCTTCCCAAGGAAAAGGCTATCTTCGACTTGAAGATGAACGTCGATGCCCGCGGTTCGTTCACCGAATTGGTCCACACCCTCAACTGCGGACAGGTAAGCATCAACATCTCCAAGCCCGGTATCACCAAGGGTGAGCATTGGCACCACACCAAGTGGGAACAGTTCATCGTCGTCTCGGGCCACGGCCTCATCCAGCTCCGCAAGGAAGGTACCGACGAAGTCCTCAACTACGAGGTGAGTGGTGACAAAATCCAATCAGTCATCATGCTCCCCGGCTACACCCACAACATCATCAACCTCTCCGACACCGAAGACCTCGTCACCGTCATGTACTGCAACGAGATATTCGATCCGAACAGGCCCGACACCTACTTTGACAAAGTCGAAAAATAACGAACACATATAAAGGTTATTCGGAACACGAATTGCTCAAATCGAACGAATATGATTTATCACAAGCAAGAAAGCTACAATATAACAGGCGCTGCCATGCACGTTTACAACACGCTTGGTCCTGGCTTTCTTGAAGCGGTATATCAAGAAGCTCTTGAGTTAGAGTTAGCTAAACGCAATATTCCGTATGAAAGAGAGAAAGAGTTAAGCATCTCCTACAATGGAGTCGTATTGAAGCAAACATACCGAGCCGACTTCGTATGTTACGGCAATATTATAGTTGAGTTAAAAGCTGTGGCACATTTAGATGATACACACAGAAGTCAAGTCTTCAATTATCTAAAAGCTACAGGGTATAAACTTGGACTCCTTTTAAACTTCGGAAACGCGGACGGTTTGGAATTCGAGCGAAAAGTAAAATAATTTTCGTATAAAAACAGCCCCGAAGAGTACGTATATAACGAATATGCTTAAGCTTTCGTGTTATTCGTATTATTCGTGTTCGTACTAACAAATACATTTATGGAAAAGCAACCAAAATTCGATTATTCAGATATTAAGTTTAAAGACAACGGCAAATTAAAGTTGATCATCGTTGTCGGCACACGTCCCGAGATCATCCGTCTCGCCGCCGTCATCAACAAGTGCCGCCAGTACTTTGACGTGATTCTCGCCCACACAGGCCAGAACTACGATTACAACCTCAACGGTATCTTCTTCAAGGATCTGAAGCTCGCAGAGCCCGAGGTCTATATGGATGCTGTCGGTGACGACCTTGGCGCTACCTGCGGCAACATCATCAACTGCTCGTACAAGCTCTTCGCCCAGACCAAGCCCGACGGCGTACTGGTCCTTGGCGACACCAACAGCTGCCTCAGCGTTATCGGAGCGAAGCGACTTCACATTCCTATCTTCCACATGGAGGCCGGCAACCGCTGCAAGGACGAGTGCCTGCCCGAGGAGACCAACCGCCGTATCGTCGATATCATCTCCGACGTGAATATGGCCTACTCTGAACACGCAAGAAGATACCTCGCCGACTGCGGCCTGCCTAAGGAGCGCACCTATGTCACAGGGTCCCCCATGGCGGAGGTTCTCCACAACAACCTCGCCGATATCGAGGCAAGTGACGTTCATCAACGTCTCGGCCTGGAGAAAGGCAAGTATATTCTCCTGTCTGCTCATCGCGAGGAAAACATCGACACGGAGAAGAACTTCCTCTCCCTCTTCACTGCTATCAACAAGATGGCGGAAAAGTACGACATGCCCATCCTCTACAGTTGTCATCCTCGTTCACGCAACCGTCTCGCTGCCTCAGGCTTCCAACTCGACCCACGTGTCATCCAGCATGAACCCCTCGGCTTTCACGACTACAACTGCCTCCAGATGAACGCCTTCGCCGTCGTCAGCGATAGCGGAACCCTTCCCGAAGAATCCTCTTTCTTCACCAGCATCGGCCATCCTTTCCCCGCCATTTGCATCCGTACCTCTACCGAGCGTCCCGAGGCCATCGACAAGGGTGACTTCATCATTGCAGGTATTGACGAGAAGTCATTGCTCCAGGCCGTTGACACTGCCGTCGAGCTCTGTCGTGACGGTCAGCACGGCATCCCCGTCCCCGACTATGTGGATGAAAATGTTAGCACGAAGGTGGTGAAGATCGTACAAAGCTACGTGGGCATTGTAAACAAGATGGTGTGGCGTAAGTTCTAACCGAGTTTGTGCGTGGAGGCAATGACACCTATGTGGTGCGCAAGCAGCGCAAGCCCCGTTACATCCTCCAGAAATACCTTCTCGTTGTCACCTATTGCGACGATGAAAAGAATGAATGGCACATGCTCATGCCTACGGAACTCCGCGAGTCCCTTGCCCCGAGCCTTTCATTCTTCTTAGATTGTGCGATGAAAGGTGTCAAGGCCCCCTCTGCCAAAGAGCTCAGACTCATGTCCGCCTTGCAGCGCTTCATGGGTGATGAGTAATGTGGTACGGATTGTACCCTCCTGCATAGTCTAAAAGTATTAACGACCGATTAATGTCTGATTAACGGCGATTAATGTGTTCGCCCTGGCAGCTTGCCTGCCGAAAATCTAGCCTTCATGTATTCTCTATACGAAAGCTGCAAGATGAACAATTTGAATTATGGTAGGTACATAGAGGATGTCCTTACCCGCATGAAAGATGGGGATAAGGACTGTCGGGCTATGCTTCCATGCTTCTATGTTGAGAAAACAAGTGAGGTGAAGGGGTGCGCTTAGGCTCCCCTTTGCCCTGAAAACTATAGTAACTCATTTTTTCAAACTTAAAGGCGTAACTGCTTGAAAAATAGTGGGGACGCTGTATTGGTGATATACTTTTAAGAGACACTAGTGAGCAATAGATAATGAATTCAATCGCAGTTTTTAACAATAAAGGTGGAGTAGGCAAGACTACCTTACTATGTAATATTGCTGCCTATTACCGTCTCATATGTCACAAAAGGGTCTTAGTGATAGACGCTGACCCACAATGTAATGCAACAACATATTTGTTGGATGACAATAAAATAGAAGAAGTTTATTCTAATGAGACAAATAAAACGCTGTATGACTACATTGAGCCATATCAGTCTGGAGATAATCCAATTGATATACCTATTCTAAAGTCAGATGGTTTTGGTGTGGATTTGGTTATTGGAGACACACGATTGGCTCTTATGGAAGATTTCTTAAGTGGGGAATGGGCTGATACATCAAAGGCTATACAGCGTTCAATTAAGACAGTATGTTTCTTAAAGAAACTGTATATAGACTTAAAGGAACAGTATGATTTTATATTTGTGGATATAGGACCTTCATTAGGTGTGCTGAACAGATTGATTCTTTTATTTACAGATGGTTTTATCTTGCCAACTTCAAGTGATATTTTTTGTTTGCGTGCAATCGATAACATCTCAAAAGCAATTGCAAAATGGAAGGAAACCTTTAATAAACTTCAAGAAGAGTATTATGGCACTAAAAAACAATATTTTAGTTTGAACAATAAGAAAGTTGAAGTAACTCCAATGTTTTTAGGATATGTTAATCAACAATATACTTCAAGGACAAGGGGTGGGGTAAGGCAAGCTGTAAAAGCTTATGATGAGATAATATCACAAATGCCTAATCTTGTAAATAAAAAGATGAGCATGTATTATCCAGATTATATTGATACTGAACATTTAAAAATTGGGGAAATACCTAATTTTAACAGTTTAATACCGATGTCACAAACCGCACATAAACCAGTTTTTAATTTAGAAAGTAAAGACGGAGTCTTAGGTGCTCATTTCGCTAAAGTTGATGAGTACAAAGAGGTTATGGACGGAATTGTCAATAATATTAATCGTAATTTGAACGAATATGGATTGGCCTGAAGATTTAGTATTGGAGCTTGCGAGAAAAAAATGCGTACTATTCTTAGGGTCGGGCATATCTGCTAATGCTGTAGATGCTGATGGACATCACCCTCCTACTTGGCGGCAATTTCTGGAAGAAGGGAAAAACAAGGTTAAGAACCCCGATAAAGATACAATAGAAAGATGTATTGGTAACTATGAGTATTTGATGGCATGTGAATTATTGCGAAGAAAGTTAGGTAAAGACAAATTTGATGAATTATTGAAAAATATGTTCAGGGGAAAAGGGTTTGATCATGCCCCGATTCACGAATATATATTTTCTTTAGATTCGAGAATAACCATAACTCCGAATTTTGATAAGATATATGACAACTATGCTCAAACTAAATCTCATAATACCATTGTTCTAAAGCATTATTATGATAAGGATATTGTGAAGTATATCCGAGGTAAGGATTCTGTAATTATTAAGAATCATGGGACAATAGATACAACTGATAAGATAGTATTTACTCAATCGGATTATGCTAAATCCAGAATAGAGAATTCTGATTTTTATCAAATAATGGAGGCTCTTATTATTACCCATACTTTTGTCTTTTTGGGCGCTGGTTTAAATGATCCGGATATTAAATTGTTATTTGAGAATTATGCTACTACATTCAATGTCTCAAAGAATCATTATTTTGTAATACCGAAAAATCTT
>OHGW01000074.1_pt1 | contig 47202 bp, 41 predicted proteins | sample 1567821 | NCBI WGS metagenome assembly OHGW01 (sample SAMEA3879572, study PRJEB24766) | human gut metagenome | biome: human-associated habitat; feature: feces | place: USA | collected 1985/1987 | reverse complement strand
TCCAAATACAATGGTTATTGCAAATGATATTATGTATGAATACCAGAAAATCATCTTTGGAAAAATCACATCATCCATTTCAATTACGGTCATTATATAACTATGAAGTATTTTGCCAAGTCCAAGTCCGATAATAGCACCTATTATACTTAAAATAATATTTTCCCTGTATACATAATTGGCAACCTCTTTATCATAAAAGCCAAGGACTTTTATAGTGGCAATTTCTCGTATTCTCTCTGATAGATTAACATTTATAAGATTATATAATACGACAAATGCTAAAAGGCCTGCCGATATAATGAGAATTACGGTAATTATGCTGAGTGAAGATATTGTATCATTAAAATCAGAGGAAATACTGTTATAATACGAAATTGATTTTATACCGTATTTCTCAATCATTTCTGAACCAAAGGCCTGCTGTTCTTTATCGCCTTCAATGTTTAAATTGGCGATAAAATAATTTTTATCAGGTTCGCTACCTGTTACTTCTTTATAATATCTGTCATTTACAAATACATACTGGCCTACATACATATCAACAATTCCACCTATTTTAAATTCATAGGTCCGGTCATCAATGGTTACTGATACATTGTCATTTTCTTTAAGATTAAAATCTTTTGCCAATTTATAAGTTACCAAGGCACCGTCTTCAGGAATAACCGCAGTTTCTTTGCTTGTATGATATGTAAGACCTGTAAAACCGGAATACCTTTTTCCGTCATCAACACTGACAATCGTCACATTTTTAGTGGTATCCTCTGATTCGCTTTTTTTAGCGGTTCCCATATGGGATGTCATAATATAAATATCTTTGATATTCTTATTTTCTTTATATTCATCATAAAAGGAGTCTTTGTCACTCGCTTCACTGAATTCACCTGCAATATCATAGGCAAAAATAGTTCCATACTGGTCAGACGTAACTTTTGAAATACTGTTTTTTATACCGAAACCTGCAAGTATCAGCGCCGTACATCCTGCAATTCCCGTTATAGTCATAAAAAATCTCTTTTTATAACGTAAAATATTTCTTGCGGTTACTTTCTTCGTGAAGTTAAAATGCTTCCAGATAAATGGTATATGCTCTAATAATACTTTTTTACCATTCTTAGGTGACTTAGGTCTTAAAAGCAATGCCGGAGTCTCTGTAAGCATTGAGAAGCATGAAGCAAATGTTGCAAGTACGTTTATAAGAACCGCAATCATAATAGCAAGCACGCACATGGAAATCTGGGGAACTTCTGTAAAATCTGCCACAGTATATACAACATTCCATGCGTTAAATATAATTCTTGGGAAAGTTAAAAGTCCAAGCACACATCCAAGCACTCCTCCTGCTAAAGATGCCAAAAGCGCATAGGTTATGTATTTGCCTGCAATGCTTATTTTATTATATCCAAGTGCTTTTAAGGTACCTATTCCGCCTCGCTGTTCATCAACCATTCTTGTCATGGTTGTGAGACATACAAGAGCTGCCACGAGATAAAAGAATGCCGGAAATACTTTGGCTATTGCATCCATTCTGTCTCCACAGTTCTTATAATCCACAAAGGAATAATGGGAATTTCTGTCAAGGGCGTAAAAAGTATAGCCGCCAAGCATGGCATATTTTTCAGAAAGATTATCTGCATTTTCAATTACTTTTTCTTTAACAGGTGTAACAATATCAAAATACGTATCACCGTAGCAATATTCATCTTTTGCACCTTTAACTGTAGCAAAAAGGACTGTATATCTGTCACCTGTAAATTCATCTTCTGATATGAAAAGGACATCGGAAATTTTACCGCTTCCTACGGTTGTTGTGTCATATTGATATGACAGGTAGTATGGTGTTGAGACCTTTCCTACAACTTTATATGAGGTACTCTTAAGGTTATCGTCTTTAATTGCAAGTTCTGTTCCAAGCTCTATGGGTTCTCTCGCAATTCCATAGTCCCTAATAACACATTCTCCGGGATTTTCGGGGAACCTGCCCTCTGTCAATGTGATTTTATTGAGGTTATCGTCTGATGAGAAATCGTAGGAAAATATCTGTACAGTCTCATCATTATCATGGACATTGGTAATTACATCAATGCTTGTAACACCCTCTATCCTGTCTATGCCCTCTGTTTTGCCAAGTTTTTCTATATCCGCATCGTCAAATCCAACATTGGAATACATCTTTAAATCAAAAAGATTGTTGTTGTCAAAGTATGTATCCGCCGAGTATTTCATATATCGTGCCGACGATTTTACGCCTGTAAAGAAAGCCACACCTACAAGCACAATACCAAAAATCGATATGAATCTGCCGAAGCTATTTTTAATTTCCCTGAAGGTATCTTTTATCAATGCTTTCTTCATTACCACTCAATCCTTTCTACAGGTATAGGATTTTCGTTGATTTCGATTTCCGATATAAGTCCATTCTTTACCTTTATTACTTTATCGCCCATTGCCGTAAGTGCCAGATTGTGGGTAATTACTATTACCGTTACATTTCTTTCACGGCAGGTATCATATAGAAGCTTTAAAATTGATTTACCAGTATTATAATCAAGTGCTCCCGTAGGTTCGTCACAAAGCAGTATCTTAGGGTTCTTTGCAAGAGCTCTCGCTATTGCCACTCGCTGCTGTTCACCGCCTGAAAGCTGTGCAGGAAAGTTGGTCTTACGTTCTTCGAGTCCTACAGCTTTTATTACTTCATCGATATCAAGAGGATTTTTACAAATCTGTGTTGCCATTTCGATATTTTCCCTTACGGTAAGGTTCTGTACCAGATTGTAAAACTGGAAAACAAAGCCTATATCATATCTTCTGTATGTAGTAAGCTGTCTGGAATTGTAATTACTGATATTGCAGCCGTCTACAATAATCTCTCCCGATGTGGGCGTATCCATGCCTCCCAGGATATTAAGGATGGTACTTTTTCCTGCACCGCTGGCACCTGCGATTATTGCAAATTCTCCTTTTTCCACAGAGAAATTAACACCTGAAAGGGCATTAATATTAACTTCTCCCATTTTATAGATTTTTTTAACGTCTTTTAACTCAATGTAACTCATAATTTCCTCCCTGTGTCTGTTAATATTCACATATTACCTTTCTATGATTATACTGTAGTATATTTTAGGAATTAAATCAATAATCTTTCAAACCGTAACACTGATATAACATTTCTATTATTTTTTTACTATCTGTTCCTTTTATGCCTAATGATTTTAAATCCACTTCTTCATCAATCATTTCCGATAAGAAATTTTTCATATCTTCTGCTATTTCCGGATTAAGAGCCTGCTTTGTATTAGCTGTAATTAACTGGGCTAATCTGAACACATCGTTTTTATGTTTCATTATATTTTTGCTGTCAACCTGCTCTCCGCTCGATTTGCGTTCTTTCAAATCCAACCACGCTTTAGCCTTAAATGGTATTAAGCAAGCCGTACCACCGATTATGACATATTGATTTTCATAACCTTGAAATTTCTCCTTAAATTTGAGAAATCCGTTGACCATTATTCCCGCAACCTTCTTTCTAACAATTCATCTACTGCTTCTTCAATTCTTTCGTCGTTTGTATTTTCAAAAGATAAAATAACAGAGATATCATCAGCACTGTTATTTTCTGAATAATATTTCGGATCATATGCCCATAATTCAAGTCGAACCTGCTTATCAGGGTCTATCAATTCTTCGGTCAGAAGTGTTGTATCATAATCTTTCTCACTAATCGCATAAGTAACAACCCGGTTCGGATTTAACATTGTTTTTTCTGAAAGTGCCGTTTCCCCTGCAAATACCATATCCTCTGTAACTTGAGTTTTTTCTATATATCCTGCTTTACGGACGGGGGTGGATAAATATACTTTTGATTTTTCAAATAATTCATATCGATTATATTTTGACTCAATAATCTTATTGACACCGTCTTTTGCTACATTGAATAAATCTGTAGCTTCCAACTGTCTTACTGCTCTGGTAAGTGTCATTGCTGTAAATGGAAGAATTTTTCCGGCTTCTGAAATATACAATCGTTTTTTCTTACCATACAGATACAATAAAAATAACTGTTGCGTAGAATAAACAAATTTTTCTGCCGGTTTCCGGTGCTCTTTCTCATCTGTAAGCAATGTACCGATAAAGGGAAGAAAAACCTGCTTCTCAGTAATAAATGCTATATTATTTTCAATAAAGCTTTTTCTTCGATAATTTGATACTGTTGCAAGTTTAAATACAACCGGAACATTATCAACCTGCTGTATTTTAGCAATTTGTTTTTTCAGTGCCGGAAGAGTTGAAAGTTCTTCTGTCGGAGCAAGCATTATACAACGTTTGTTTCCTATATATGCTGTGTAAAAATCGTAACTTTCTGTAATATAAATAGGTAAAGAATTCTGAAGATTCCAAGCTTCATATTTTATGGAAAGCCCGAATACACTTGTAAACATACCTCTCATTCTCCTTCTAACTTAATTTATTTCATTTTAACTCAGAGAATGTTAAAAGTCAAACATCTGTTAATATGTCTATGAATTATAAATGATTGTTTAAATAATCGGAAAAACTTGAGGGGTCCTCTCCTAATTATATTGTCATTCCGCTGGTACAAAAAGCCACATTAAGGCAGGTTATGTCACCTTGATATAAGACTTTGGTTAACTTGCAGCTATTCAGCAATAACAGACTGATTAAAACCTGCCTTTTTATGTATATCAAGTCGAATACGCATGATATATGTACAAACTATTTTAATAAAACGTTTTTGATGGTCTATTTAATATGTGAGTCTAAACCTAAATAAAGCTTTGTTGTTCATAGCTAAATCCTCATAATGGTCTGGCAACACCATGTTCTTCATTGATTTTTATAATTTTTTTACTTCGTTTGTTGGTTCTAATTCCCCTTTTTCATTTACCGGTACAGCATTAATATGATGGAACTTATAAAAATCGTCTTTTGCTCCAAAAATATTATCTTGCTCCATTTCAATATCCAATTTCCCTAATTTCAAATTTCTATAATTACCGTTCAGAAATCTTGAATATTCTTCAGTAGAAATATATTTTCTTTCATATATTCCTTTTTCTTATATTATTTCCCAACGCATTGTAGAAATTTGTTCTTCATACTCTTTTAATTTTTCAAAAATATTATCATTAAAATCTATACATATTGGTTTACCAAATCTAGAATGAACTTTTTCTATTTTTTCTTTATCAGAATCTGATTTATATGTAAATTCATGTACAACAGGTATTACAGGTACTCCTGCTTTTTTGGCTATATCTAAAAATCCTATATTAATGGGTAAATGTAATTTATTTGGCGATAAATTCCATGTTCCTTCCGGAAAATAAGATATAGAATGTCCATTTATTAACAATTCAATCATATCCATTTTAGCATTTAGATTATATTTTTTAACTATTTTTTTCTTTTCATCAGTATCTCTGCCAGACATACTTTTTTTGTTAATATTAGTCCTGTATTATATTGACACATTAATAATAACTTATTAACATCGGACCCGTGTAATATAAAACAATGTCTATCTATTTGTGGTATCCACACAAATCCATCCAATATTCCTTGATGAGTATGAGCAAAAATAACAGGTCCATCAGGGATATTTTCTTGACCATCACTTATTATTTTAACATTTTTACTTGAAAACATTTTTGTTACTTTTGTTGCAAGTTTATTTGTTATTTTTTTTAATTTCGGACCTATGTGTAAGGCGCCCGGTGTTAAGTTTGTATATTTTCTTTTTAGCAGATATTCTTTTAAGCTATTATAATATGTTATTAATTCTTCGGGACTTAATTCTGCTTCCTCTTTCATAGATAATATTTTAATATTCTCAACTTTCTTCATAATCATTCAAAGCCTTTTAGTTTTTCTACAAATCTTCTTCTCATATTCCCAACAACGTCGTATTTGCCAATGTCCATACTCTTAATGATATTTTCACGGTAAATCTGGTTGTTATGTTCATTTAGTATTAATTTGCTGAGGCTTTTATTTACATCCTCATATTCTCTTTCTTCTTTTGTCTTTTTGGTCAGATATTCCGCATCAAAAACATCATGCTTCCAATCTAATTTTTTAAATGTATCTGCAAGGTAACGTTCTATAAACATTGCACCGATATCCAGATGTTCTTTACGGTTAATTGTTTTGATATGTCTTGATATTAAATACCAAACGGATGTTGCCATTTTATCTCTAAGAAACAGGCTCATATCCTTAATGAATTTTTTGCTAATAGCATGTGGTTTCGTTATGTAAATTGGGTTGCCGACATCAACATAAGCTATATTTTCGGTATCATCTTTTATCATTATTATTGGAACAATACCTTTTCCTGTCTCTAATGCCAGATTAACAGATCCGTCATACAAATTATTAATAAGTTTATTAGGATTGTAATTGTGGGAACCTTCAGGATAAATTAAAATACTTTGTGTTTTTAATACCCTTTTCATTTTTTGGAGCAGTTCACTTCTTTCTGTTTTATCAAGAACATCAAATACAATCATTCCGTTTAGCCATGACAGATATACCTCTGGATTATATTCAAGTGATTCAACTGACCCTAGTATCAGATAGGAATTTCTGTCAATTACATTAAGCATTATTTCTATATCTTCAGGGCATGTATGATTACCGACAAAAATATAACTTTCATCCTTTTTTAGTTGTGGATATCTTTCTACAATAACATTATTTTTATTATGTGATATGGGATAATCCGAAACGGAAATATAGCCGTCATTTAAAGTTCCGTAATATTCTTCATCTGTGTCATAGTTACATTTTTCGGTATAAATCACTTTAGTATGTGTAAAGAAATTACATAATTTTCTAAAGAGTTTATGCGATTTTCTCCGCAAAAACAGACCAACATCCGTTGTAAAATGATTTACATCTTTTTCATTCAATTTGCTTATAAATAAATTATGTTTCATACATGTGCTACCTTTATTTCAAATAAAATCATCTTTGCAAAATTCCCGGAACGAATTCACCGTTTTGATTAATGACATATTCGTTCTCCTTGTTAAGTAAAAATTGGGTTTCAAGTTCACTGTTATATTTAAAACCTGTTGCCTTGAACTTTTTTAAATATAAATGATTCAAATACAGTTCTTTATTAATATTTTCAAAGGAAGCTTTACGTATTCCCAGTTCATCCCATAATTTTCTTCGCATATTTTCCATTATTATTTGCAGCTTATATGTCTGCTCAAATATATTTTTATCAGTAGTCACATAATACGGTGTACCGAATTGTATAATACACTTATCATATAGACTGCTTTCTTTTTTACAAATTTGTGCTGACTCCACATATTCAAATATTACAGGGATAATTGGTTTTTCTGTAATTAAGCTGACTAAAGTAATGCCGGCTTTTAGTTTTTGCATTGGCAACAGAGGATGCAGGTTCCACGTCGATTCTCCAAACATAAAGCCATCGCTGCCTTTTAGTATTTTGCTGCAAAAATCAATTAATCCGTTTTCGATAGACTTTTTGTCCGCTCTGTCGATAAACGTACCGTCACTCATAAAAAAGAATGTCCGTGATAATGAATTTAATCCGTCATAAGCTACCAAAGGAGAAATCTTTCTCTTTAATTTTCGAAAAACTTCTTTGATAATGAAAACATCGTGAGAATTTGAATGATTACCCAAAAACAAAACATTTGCATCTATCAGGTTCTCGACTCCTCTTATTTCTATTGGAAAATTACGAAATAATGGTGCTATAAAAGCAACAAACTTACTTGAACCGGTAGAATGTTTTTTTCTTTTTATACATATATTTCTAAGATTCTCATAGTAATTTTTTTTAGCTGTCAGAGACCACGTTTCCACTTCCTTAAATGGAACGAATAAATGAGGTTCTTTTGTATCCATAATTTTTACTTGATGTTTTCAATAATATTTCCTTCTGAATCATAATACCCTGAACATTCATTTTTCAAAGCCTCTACATCTCTTTTTCCACTTTTATGTACGGGCATAGTTTTTCGGATTTTCCACAACTGTGGAACTTCATCTGCCGGCAATGATTCAGTGCAGTTTAAATATAGTCTTTTAATAACCTCATTAATGTTTTCGTCACTTTTCAGAATGATATGTGCTGCAGATACTTTTTTTGACTTATATGTTGTATCGATGACTTTGCATAAACTGATGTTTTTATCCTTTAAAATTACCTGTTCGGCATCAAACAGATAAATTATTCTTCCGTTATCCGATTTATAACTATCTGTGGAACGACCCAGAATAAACATATATCCTTCTTCATCAACATATCCTATATCACCTGTGCATGCCCATATCTGACCTTTGGAGTCTTCCTTGAAAAACTCGGATGTTGCTTCCTCGTTATTAAAATAACCTTTCATATGGGCAGGGGTAATTGCACGAATTTCTCCTCTCTCTCCATATTTCAATTCTGAATCTGTTTCTATGTCAAAAGCAGATACTATTGCTTTTCCAAGCATAGGATAACCGACACTATTCTTTTTTGAGTGTAATCTTGAAGTTATTGTAAGGGTTGAACCTAACTCACTCATACCATAACCTTTCAATAATGGGTATTGACATCCTCTAGCCTTTAGAAATGCATTGATTTCATCTTCTGTATCTGAAAGAATCTGTTCGCCTCCGGTAATAGGATATTTCATAACCGATAAGTCCAATTTGTCTGATTGTGAACTATTCATAATACCAACCCAAAAACTTGGCGAAACTAACGTTAAAGAAATAGAATGCTTTTTTAAATTGCTTATAAATTCTTTGATACCATATCTTGGTTCCAGTATAACGGTAATCCCTCTTTGTAGTGGCATAATTATGCTTAGAACACATCCTGTACAAAACCATATAGGAACCATTTGTAAGAATATGTCACCTCTTAAATAGTCATAACCATAGTCATAATTTTGAATTGTTGCATTTATCCCATCGTTTGTAAGTACAATACCTTTAGATGCACCGGTGCTTCCGGATGAACACACCATAATTGCATCATGGTTTGGGACATAATCTGCTGCAGTTGTAGGTTCAACTTTTACTTTTTTATCAACAAACGATTGCCAGTTTACCAGCTTATCTGAATACTTAATATGAGTATTGTTTTTTAGCTTATTAAGACTTCTGATTAATATTGAAGCTGAATTAAGAGCGGGGATTATAATTATTTTTCCAATATTAAGCTTATTAATAACAGGTTGAATCTGTTTATAAAAACTGTCCAATACAAACAAAACTTTACTATGTGTCTCGTTAATTCTCGATAATAATTGTTCTTCTGTAAAAAATGGATTTACAAAATTACATACAGCCCCTAACTTATTAGCTGCTAAAAGAAGGTATATGGATTCAGGAGTTCCTGCTGTGCAAAGAGAAATAATATCTCCGCTTTGGATTCCCATACACTTTAATGAGTATGCACACCTGTCCACTTCTCTGAATAAAGTTCTGTAGGATATTTTGTTATTAAAGTAAATCAGTGCAATATCTGACATATGTTCAGAATTGCTAGTATATACATTTTGGTATACTGTACATTTTTTTAACGGTTTATTGATAAATTCTTTAGAGTAATATTTTAACCAAGGCTTATCTATTGATGGATACCCGGTCATTTCATCTGCGTTCATCATTGTATTTCTCCTTAAATAATTTATTGAATTGAATATTCCTGTATCTTAGTGGTATTTTATCGAACCCAAATTTTTCACACAATTCTAAATATGTTCTTTTTTCTTTTGGAACAAAAGTATTGATTATCTGTTCATCCATTGAATAACCTGCCCATTCCATAACACGTTGTTGAACAAATCCATTCCAATAATCATCATCTAATTTATTACGTTTGCATATTCCTTGTTTATACCAGATTTCCCATTTAAGGCTTGCCAGAATATCCCGTATCTTTTGTGTAAGATCAGAAATAGAATTATCAGGCATAATTTTTTCTCCGGTATTGATTACAAATCTGTTTTCATACTGTTCAATAGCTATTGGGATAATCGGAGTATTGGTTTCAATCGAAATTGAAGCTGTACCATAAGGAATATCATATATGAGTTCGTTTTCTGAAAGGTTCCATGTCCCTTCCGGAAAAATCATCATAGAATTTCCGGCTTTTAGCAGTCGTATCATTATTTCTTTAGTATTATGCTTGTCTATATTACTTTTTTCATTAACGTAAACAACACCGTTTAATTTCGTAAACAAGCCGTTAAAACCTTTATTTATGTTTATAAAATCTGCCGCCAAAATGTAAAACGGTTTTGTTATCTGCTCATTAATAATTTCAAAATCCCACTTTCCTATATGAGTTACTGCATAAATTACAGCTTTGTTGGTATATTTTATTTCATTTAACAATTCTACATGAAAATGATTAAATTTTCTTTGTATCCGCAGCATGCATCTTAAAAGTGGTCTTAAAATTTTTCTGATAATTAGCTTGTTTTTTATGGGAATATCAGCTTTTAGCATATCAGCCTTTTTTGACTGGTAGTCTGTAAATCTTTTTTCTTGTCTGATGTCTATTTCTTTCAATTTTTATGTAACTTCCTTTATCACTTCAAACCCAGAGCAAACCTGACACCGGGTATTTTTTTACATATTTCAACTAGTAAAACCGTAACAATAATGGAGATATTCATAGTTATCAGTATCTGAATAAACACGTTACATTTAAGGTATTTAATTACAAAATACCCAACAGGGAGCAATACAGTCATGTGAATGAAATAAATTGCAAATGAACAGTTCGATAATTTCTCAAAGAACCTGTTTATATAGTTTATATATTTCTGACCGGTTCCAATTACACCAAAGACCATAGTTGTACATGAAACCGCCCATATCAGGCGCATCCATGCATAATCTACTGTCCACACACTTATTTCATCCATTTTCATCAGCATAAATCCCATACATATATTTGTACTTATGCCAATTAATAGCAGACTCCAACTATATTTTGTGGTTAATTTATAAAATTCAACATTATCGTACAACAACAATCCCAAAGCAAAGAAAGCAATATATTTAACAGGTGATTCATCACTTTGTCCATATGAAATTATGTAAATTAAAAGTGTAAACCATATAAGTGAAGCTGCCTTAACCTTTATCTGATTTGTAGTCTTTGACTTATATCTGATAATTGGGAATGTTGCTAAAGAAATCAAAAATAAATATATCAAAAACCATAAATGTGATGGGGTAAAGCCTCCATCATACCCATAAAAACCATCAGAATATGTAGTAAAAAAGTGTACATACGCCTCAAAAATATTTCCATTGAACCCATAATGATTTTTCATTACAAAATATGACTGAACCGGTACCAATAAAAGTATTCCTGCTAAAAATGGAATAAGCAGTCTTTTACATCTTTCAATGTAATATTCCTTGATAGTTCTTTTTTTTAGACTATACATAGTGGTTAATCCTGCTATTAAAAATAGTGTTGCCATATACCAACTTCTTAATGAATTGTATATTATTGTAGGGATTAAAGATTTAGCACCTTCAATATAGAATCCATCTTGCAGGTGATACATTTCACAAGAATGTGCAACAAACAGTCCTAATATTATTAATACACGGATATTATCCAGATAATATTTTCGTTCATTTTTTACTACAACCTGTCCTTCGTTATTTTTTGCCACCTTTTTTCTTCCTTTCCGTATATTCTACTGTCATCTCAAGTCATTACATCATTAGCCGGTCTTTAACACTTTGTTCAAGTATTTTTAAATCGACCTTTCCAATATCAGTGAAAGGTAACTTTTTGACAATGAATACCTCTTCTATTTTTTTATCTTCCGGAAATTCTTTCAAAGCAACATTATTAATGTTTATCAATAAAAAATTCTTATCAATCGGCTTTTTTAATATACAAAAACAATAAGGTCTCAAATAGCCGTTATGTAGCTGCTTTGTAATAAAATAATCCCGGTAAGTCATTAGATGGATTCATTGTTTTATACATAAAAAACAGCATACAGAATCCTGTTAAAAAGTTATTGCGGGAGCTATTATCCCACATAAAATATATTTATTTTTCGTACTTTTCATAATCATTTATCTCTTTTTCAAGTTCTCTGTAATTTACTTTACCTATGGTTGTTCTTGGAAGTGCATCAATAAAACGATATTCAACCGGACGTTCCCAAGTATCAAGTTTTTCATCAGATATATTTCTTAATAAGCGCTCGGTATTTTCTTTGTTATTACCTTTATCTAAAACGACAAAAGCAATAAGTTCACAAAAGACGTTCGTTATTTTCCTTCCGACAATGGAAACTTCATGAATCCCTTCAATTTCCACAAACATATCTTCTATCAATTTTGGAAATACCTTGTGATACGCATTATTTCCCCATGTTGCAATGATACGTTTAATTCTGCCTGATATTGTGACAAATCCATCCTCGTCTATATGACCGATATCTCCGGAGTGGATATATTTTTTTCCGTCATTATGCACTTTGATAATATTGTTTGTTTCTTCTTCGTTTTTGTAATACCCAAGCATCATTGTCGGTGTACTAAAACATATCTCTCCATCATGGTTGTATGGCAACTCATTTATAGTATCAGGTTCTACAACCTTAATTATTGTTCCGGGTAATGGAATACCAACTGTTCCTACCCTGCTTACTTTAGGCAATGAGGTAACAACTGTAGCTGCTGCTTCGGTCATTCCATATCCAACCGATATGGTCGTATCGGCATTGTGGTTTTTTAAAAATTTATTTGCTCTCTCTTCAAATGCGGGAGTAACTGTATCGCCGCCTACAGCGAAAACTTTAATAAAATCCAGATTCATCTTTTGGATTCCGGGGTGATTCATAATACTTTCATTTTGTGGACACCCACATATGTAATAATTGGGGCAATATTTATAAAAATTAGAAGCTGCATTTTCAGGAGAAGGATCTAAAATTAATATATTTTTTATACCACGGCATAAAGGCATATGTAGGTCACATACAATTCCATATGCAACAAATGGAGGTATTGAATTCATAAGCTTTCCTCCACGTTTTAATTCAGGTAAAGCGTAATTGTATTGATATACAAGACCATTCATACTTTGACTTGAAAGAACAACTGCTTTTGATTTCCCGGTAGTACCACCTGTATATACCATTACAACGGGAATCCGGGATTCATTGACTTCATCAATTTCTGAAATACTTCCATATTTAAGGAACTGCTTCCAATTCATACAATTAGCAGCTTTGACTGCTTTCAACTTAATATTAACAATTGTTCTGGTAACAACATCCGCGGATTCTGCTATTTTAAGCAATAATACATGCTGTACATCAGTCCCTTTTACTGACTCCTTATGAGTTTCCCACAAGGAGTCAATGGCAATATACATTTTGGATTTTGTATTAATCAGTATTTCATTTGTTTCTTTAACTGAAGCGGAGAAGTATATCATATTTGCTACTGCTCCTATATAACTTAAAGCATAAAAAAGATATACAGTCTGAGGCATATTTAATACCTGAAGTGTTACGATATCTCCTTTGCCTATTCCCAATGCAGTCAAGGACATAGCCGTTTTTCTGATATTCTCAAATAATTCTTTGAATTTAATTTTTCTGTTAAAGTAGATTAGTGCAACATCATCCATATAATCCTTGTTATTTTGATATAACAGATGATATGCACTACATTCCGGTATATCAGATTCATTAAGAGCTTTATCATAGAATTTAAGCCATGGTTTATCTATTGACGGATAACCTGTCTTTTGTTTTTCTGTACTAAACATAATTTATTCTCCTTGTATATGCTTGCAATTTATCCATTTTGTTTCACAAAGCAGCCAATGTGAAACACACATATTTATTTAAAATTGCTCATAAATCGTATGATTTATTGGGCTTTTTTACCATATCCATTATGTTTCAAAAGTCTACTATTTACAACAACCGATTTTTACATTGGCTTGTTTTTTTTACACCTTCTATAAAACGTTGAATAACTGATGTTTAATACATTTGCAACTTCCCTGACTGTAATATTTCTGTTTTCCCATAGTTTATAATATTTTTCAAAATTATTCGGAAGTTTCTTTCGTCTGACTCCGAATTGAACACCTCTTGATTTAAGGGCAGCTATGCCCTCTGCCTGTCTTTGCTTAATAAAAGAACGCTCTGTTTCTGCGACATATGCCAATATCTGTAATACCAAATCTGCTATAAATACTCTTGTAAGTCCTTCTTTTTCATAATTGGTATTTAACAATGGCATATCAATAACTTCAATGTCTATATGTTTTTCTTTTGTAAGAAGTCTCCATTGTTCCAGTATCTCGTCATAATTTCTTCCTAACCGGTCAATGCTGATTATTACAAGTACATCACCTTTCTTTAGTTTTGAAATCAGCTCCATATAATTAGGTCTGTTGAAATCTTTTCCTGAAATTTTATCGATGTATATGTACTTCGATGTAATACCTAATTCATTTAAAGCATCCAGTTGCCTGTTAAGATTTTGATCCTTTGACGAAGCTCGCACATAACCATATTTTTTCATAAATAACCTCCTTTATATACATCCCAATATAAAGCAGGCAATGTAAACACTAAATACTACTATAAATTTTTTGCACATTTACGCAAGAGCGTATACGCAAATGCGTTTACCTTAATAATCTTATGTTATAAATATGGACAATCCGAGGTGTAATAAATGACAATAAAAGATGCTGTCATACTAAGATTTAAGAAAATATGTAAAGAACGTGATATTAAATATAATGAACTTGCAACTATGTCAGGTGTAACGCCGTCTACAGTTTATAGCATGTTAAATGAAGAACGCAGGGATATTACAATTACGACAATTAAGAAACTTTGTGACGGACTTGAAATAAGTCTATCGATTTTTTCCGATGCAATATTTGATGAATTAAATCAGGAGATACAATGATTACAAAACCCTACTTATGATACGGCTCCCCATTAATAATTCTATAGCACCTGTATATCTGTTCGCAAAGAATTACCCGCATAAGCTGGTGGGGAAATGTCATATCAGAAAAGCTGAGCTTGTAATCGCTTCTTTTTAAGATATTATTATCAAGTCCCAGCGAACCGCCTATAATAAATGCGATTGAGCTTACGCCGTTCACCCCAAGTTTTTCGATTTTATCGGCAAAAGCAACGGAGTCAAGCTTAGTGCCGTTAATGGCTAAGGCGATAACATAGTCATCTTCTTTAATTGCATTGTTAATTCGTTCACCCTCTTTTGCCTTAATCTGCGCCTCCACAACTTCGCTGCAGCCATCAGGGGTCTTTTCGTCAGCAACCTCGATTATTTCAAGTTTACAGTATCTTGAAAGCCTTTTGGCATATTCATCTATTGCCATTGTATAAAATTTTTCTTTTATTTTTCCTACGCATATTATTTTGATTTTCATAATGTGATAATAACACAAGAAGTCCCCCATAACAATGGGAGACTTCTTAAATAGTTTATTTTTATTTTGCACTGAGATATTCGTCAATACCTTTGGCAGCAGCTTTACCTGCACCCATGGCAAGAATAACTGTTGCGGCACCTGTAACAGCATCACCACCGGCAAATACACCGATTTTAGAGGTCTGTCCGTTATTTTCATCAGCAATGATACATTTTCTTTTGTTAATATCAAGACCTTTGGTTGTTGAAGAAATAAGCGGATTAGGGCTTGTACCAAGTGACATGATTACTGTATCAAGTTCCATTTCAAATTCTGAACCAGGTACTTCTACAGGACTTCTTCTTCCTGAAGCATCAGCCTCGCCAAGCTCCATTCTGATACATTTCATTCCCTTAACCCATCCCTTCTCATCTACAAGAATTTCTGTTGGGTTAGTTAATAAATCGAAGATGATTCCTTCTTCTTTTGCATGATGTACTTCTTCTGCTCTTGCAGGAAGCTCATCCTCGCCTCTTCTGTATACGATATGGACTTCTGCACCTAATCTTAACGCTGTTCTTGCAGCATCCATGGCAACGTTACCGCCACCGACTACAGCTACCTTGGTACCTGCTACGATAGGTGTATCATATTCGTCCTTGAAAGCCTTCATTAAGTTGCTTCTTGTAAGGTATTCATTAGCTGAGAATACGCCGTTGGCATTTTCTCCCGGTATACCCATAAATCTTGGAAGTCCGGCACCTGAACCGATAAATACAGCTTCGTATCCATCTTCCATTAACTCATCTATTCTGACTGACTTACCTACAATTACGTTAGTCTCAATCTTAACACCAAGTTTCTTAACGTTTTCAACTTCAGCCTGAACAACTGTTTCCTTAGGAAGACGGAATTCAGGAATACCATATACAAGTACACCGCCTGCTTTATGTAATGCTTCAAAAATTGTTACGTCATATCCCATCTTGGCAAGATCGCCGGCACATGTAAGTCCTGAAGGACCTGAACCAATAACTGCAACCTTTTTGCCTTTCTTTTCTTTAGGTGCTTCTGGGGAAATTCCATTCTCTCTTGCCCAGTCAGCTACGAATCTTTCAAGCTTACCGATTGCAATTGCTTCACCTTTGATTCCACGGATGCACTTGCCTTCACACTGTGTCTCCTGTGGGCATACACGTCCGCATACAGCAGGAAGTGCTGATGATTCGCTGATAATTCTATATGCTTCAGCAAAATTACCTTCCTTAACTTCGTGAATGAATGCAGGAATGTTAATTGATACAGGGCATCCCTTGACACACATTGCATTCTTACAATTTAAACATCTTGAAGCTTCAGCCATTGCTTCTTCTTCATTATATCCAAGACAAACTTCTTCAAAGTTCTTTGCTCTTACTTCCGGGTTCTGTTCTCTTACAGGAACTTTCTTCATAACGTCTACCATTCTTAATTACCTCCACAGCCGCAGCCGCCATTTTTGTGTGTGTTGCCTTCTGTAAGACGTAACATAGCTCTGCCTTCTTCTGTCTTATACATAAGCTGTCTCTTCATTGACTGGTCAAAATCAACAAGATGTCCGTCAAATTCTGGACCGTCTACACAGGCAAACTTAATTTCTGAACCTACCTGTACACGGCATGCACCACACATACCTGTTCCATCAACCATTATTGGGTTAAGGCTGACAACTGTAGGAATCTCAAGCTCTTTTGTAAGGAGACATACGAATTTCATCATAATCATTGGTCCGATTGCCACGCAATGATCATACTTAATGCCTTTTTCGTTAACAAGATATTTAATTGTATCTGTTACCATTCCGCTTCTTCCGTAGCTTCCGTCATCGGTTGTTACATAAAGATTACCTGCAACAGCTTCCATTTCTTTTTCAAGGATTAATAAATCCTTAGTCTTGGAACCTACAATAACGTCTGCATCTATACCGTGTGCATGGAGCCATTTAACCTGTGGATATACAGGTGCTGTTCCTACACCGCCGGCAACAAAAAGAATTTTCTTTTTCTTTAATTCTTCTATATCTTCATCAATTAAATCAGAAGCACATCCGAGAGGTCCTACGAAATCTTCCAGAGAATCTCCTGCCTGTAATTCTGCCATCTTAGTTGTGGAAGCACCTACTGTCTGGAATACGATAGTAACTGTTCCTGCTTCTCTATCATAATCACAAATTGTGAGAGGTATTCTTTCACCTTTTTCATCTAGCTTTGCTATAATAAACTGACCAGGCTCACATGATTTGGCAACACGTGGAGCTTCAACATCCATAAGATATATCTTATCAGCCAGTTTTTCAGCTTTGAGTATTTTGTACATAGTACACCTCCAAAAAATAATCTCCATAACATTGTATACATTCATAAGGTTTATTTCAATAATTTTTTTCAAAAATAAATAAAAAAACGTAAAAACATTATTTTTCGCGGTAAAAAATAAAGGCCGTCATTAATATGACGACCCTTAAGTTATCTTTTTTGGTATTTATTGTTTGTATTTGTAAGTTAATTCACTTAAATCAAATTTACCTTCTTTTTCAGTTATTTTGTAAATATCACCTGACGCTGAATCACATCCATAAAAATAATCCTGTTTTTCATCATCAATACTTACAGAAAATAGCCAGATACTCTTACCGTTTATTGACTTTTTGGAATTATATGTCATTTCAAAAAGCCCATCTTCTTCTGTCTTATGGTTATCATTAATTACTTTGTTCTTAATTAGTGTAGACCATATCAGCTGTTCAGCCGCACTTGAATCAAATTTATCGACTTTCTTCAAAGTGTATGTGTTAGTAACAACATTACTTGATAGACCATTTTCATCAATAATAATAACAGAGAAGAAAAAGCTTCCCTCAGGCATAACAACAGGTTCAGTATACTCTGTACTGTCTGTTGTAGGTGTAACGGCTCCATCATGGGATATTTCATAATATGCCTTAGCACCGTTAGGAATATTTCCAACAACTATACGTTGCTCGGATGATGTTGAATAAGAACCACTTGCAGGAGTTATCTTAGGTCCGTCAGGTGCCTTAAATGTAATTGTATATTTTGTAGTAAAAATATCGGACTTAAATCCGTATTCATTAGTCATATAATACTTAAATTCATAAGTTCCTTCTTTATCAAGGGTAATATCCTGAGTATAAAGACTTCCATTTTTAACAGGGTCACTGCCATCCATTGTATAGTAAATCTTACATCCGTTAACCTGCAAAAAACCTACTGTCTGACTCTTTGAATAATCACCTTCGGCAGGTGTGATAACAGGATCCTGACATGCATAATTCTTAAAAAGGCTTAATACATCTTTAGTTACATTCTCATCGGCACTTACTGTATCGTAAAGTTCTGACATAGATTTGTAATTCTTGTTATCTCCGTACAATTGAATAAGATAATATATAACATTGGTATTAACGCTGTCATAAGTAAGGGCTTCATTAAGGATTGTAATTTCTTCATCTGTCTTGCCTAATTTATCATAACAATCCCTGAGATTAAGCATATCTTTTACAAGAATTTCCGATGATTTAACAGATTTACCGTCTACCGTAACATTTTCATTCTTCAAAAGAGTATCTTTATATTTCAAAGCTTTATTAAAATATTCTACTGCTTTGTCATAATCTTTATCGGTATCTTTCGCCTCGTATGCGAGGTTCTGGTAATATCCGTAATTGTTCTTACTCTTATTAACAGCGGATTTGAGTAAAAATACAATTGCTGTCACAATTAATATAACGGAAACTGCTACTGCTCCTATGATTATAAACAACTTGCGCTTGTTATTGTTATTATCGTCATCTTCATAATCATCGTCATCTTCATCCGCAGGTTCAGTCTTATTGGCTTTACTGTCAAGCTTATCCCTGTACATATCTTCTGCTTCTGATGTTTCTTCGTCTATAATCTGTGCAATTGAATTGGCTAATTCATCTTCCATATTAAAATCGTCATTCATAATAATCTCCTCTTGCTAATTAACATTAGCCTAAATATAGCATAGCACTTATGTAAAATCAACAAGGTAAATATTTAAGTTTTTGTTAAGGAATTATTTTCTGCGGTTTATAAATTTGCCGGGATCTACAGCATATATCTTAACGAAACAAGATACAGTCTTGCCGTCAATTGTTGCCGTAATTGTACATTCTCCAGGCATACGTCCTGTTACCACACCATTTTGTGTAACTGATGCAATCCTTGGGTTAGATGTTCTCCATGACACCTTTCTAGGAGCTCCATCTACATACAGGTTAAATGTATCATACTGTTCCATCTTAAGATCTGTATGGCTCATAGCAATAGAATATATCGTACAATGATCCTCAACAGTTCCTGAAGAACTGTATGCAACAACATCACACGAACCGGCACCTACTGTTACAATATTGCCGTTTGCATCAACCTGTACAACGGATGTATCTGTTGACAGCCATTTGACTCCTTCATTGGAATTAAGCGGGTATAATCTTGCAGTAAGTTTCCTTGTCTTACCTTTGAGCATAATAATTTCCGATGAATTAATTGAAATAGATGATGCATTTATAATAGGTTTTACAATTACCGTACAATGTGCAACAACCTCGTTAGTATCGGTTGAGGTGGCATTTACAATTGTTCTTCCGGGTGCTACACCAACAACATCACCATCCGAATATACTTTTGCTATTGTTGGGTCATCCGATGTCCACTCAATTCCCTTGATAGACGCATTCTCAGGATGGATTGTTGCTACTATATTATGTGTATCACCGACATATATGGTTATTTTACCTTCACTTAATGTAATAGAAGTTACAGGATTGATAACCCTTATTGCAACTGAAGCACTTACCCCGCTTCCGTCAGCTGCAAGTGCTGTAATAACTACAGTTCCCGGAGCAATGCCTGTTACTTTACCGCTTTGGTCTACAGTTGCAATACCTGAATTGCTTGTTGACCAGATTACCTTTCTGTTAGATGCACTTTCTGTCTGTACATCTGCACTGAGCTGCAATGTATCACCGATATTCATAATCTCTTTTGCATTGTGTATCTCAATGGAAGATACATATTCTTTTACCTGTATTGTACAGGTTGCTTTAAGTGAACTTTCAACGGTTGTTACAATAATCTCACAGCTTCCGCCCTTTAGACCTGTAACAACACCATTTTCATCAACTGATGCAATTTCAGGATCACTTGATACATAAGTCACTCTCTTATCCGGTGCTTCAACAGGAAGAACTGTAGGTACAATAACGAATCTTGTTCCTTTTACAATTTCTTCATGGTAAGAATTTAACGTAAGCCCTGTAACCGGCTCTGTAATTTCAACAACACAATATGCAACAACGCCGGTGTCCTCACTTACGCAAGAGATTGTAACAGTTCCTACGGCTAGCGTTGTTACCTTTCCATCAGGATCAACTGTGGCAAGTGATTTATCGGAAGTATTCCATGTAATCTTCTTATTATCGGAAGTTTCAGGAAGTACAGTTGCATTCAGCCAGAATATTGTACCTTTCTTTACGGTCATTTCGGTCTGTGAAAGAACAATTTCTTTTACCGGCTGTAAAACGGTAATATTGGTCATATCAATATAACCGCCGTCTTCGGTCTGTATAATTACGGTTGCGCTGCCGCTTGAAACAGCTGTAACCATCCCTGTATTATCAACTTTAACAACATTTTCATTAGATGAAGAAAAAGTAACATTTTTATTAGATGCATTGTCAGGTGTAATCACATAAGTAAGTCTGTTTTCATCACCAACATTCATTGTAATTGACTTAAAATCCATACTTACACCCTCTACCTGCTGGGTAATTATGAAATTACAATAAGCAACCTTGCTTGTGTCGGCTGCGGATGTCGCACTTACATAAGTCTCACCCGGACCCACAAATGTTACAAGTCCGTTCTGATCAACGGTAACAACCGCAGGATTAAGAGAGGACCATATAACAGTATTATCAACACCATCCGTCTCAGGAGTTATAGTTGCTTTTAACTGATACTTTTCCAAAGACATCTGTGCAGTAACACTTTCTTTGTCAAGATAGATTCCTGTAACACCTTCTGTTACATAGAAATCAGCAGTTGCAATAAACAAACCGTCATCGGATACGACTGTTACGGTTGCCTTACCGCCTGATACTGCCTTGATTTCAGCTAACTGCTGCTGTCCTTCTGTTGTAGCAGGAGTTACTGAAATGATTCCGTTGTCCGATGATACCCAGCTGAGTTTGGTATTATCAGGAACTGTTGACTCACCAAGGTTTAAAAATGCGGTGATATATATACTATTGCCTTTTTCAATAGAAATTTCTTTGGTAATCTGGGCACCATTATACAAAAGTGCCAGACTGTTTACAGGATTAAGTACATTGACACGGCAGGAATATGTCTTGACGACACCGTTAATTTCCTGGGATGCAATTAATGTTGTATATCCTGTGTTGCCCTGTGACAATGCGGTAACTGTTACTGTAAGTCCGTCATCTTCAACATTGAAAGATGCAACAGCAGGATCTGCGATTGACCAATGTACAGGGGTTGTTGTGTTGGTAACTGTAGCTGTTACTTTCTGGGAATCACCAATGTTAAGGGAAATCTCTGATGTGGAAAGAGAGATACCATCAATGACGCTTACGGTAACCGTTCTTGTATCGCCACGCCATGTAACGGAAATATCGGCTGTTCCTGTTCCTACGGCATTGAACATACCTGTTGTCTGGTCATAATATATTACATTATTATTGCTTGAAGCATAATTAACCTCAGATGGTTTGGCAGATGTTGTAAAAGATAACTTATCACCCACAAGAGCTGTTGTGCTTGGTGAATTTACAACATAAGGTACCTTTACCGTAATCGAATCACCTGCATTACCTGAATAATCACCCTCTTTACAGCTTGCATATGCTGTTGTTGTACCGGCATATATACCCTGTACAATACCATTGCTTACTGTTGCAACTTCCGGATCGTCTGTCCACCAGTATACATCAGAAGCTGAATTGCTGTTTGTGGCAATTGTTTTTGATTCATTCTGATTAACAGTGATTTCATCATCAATAATAGATACACCTACTGTTATCTGAAAACTGTAAGATAAAGAATCAGAAGGTATGGAAGCTGTTATTGTAGCGGTTCCTCCGCTTACTGCCGTAATTGTAGCTACCCCTCCGTTATGAGACTGTCCCACATCTTTTGCAACAGATACAACGCTACTGTTAGATGAAGACCATTCTACATTCTTGGTAGATGCAGCATTGCATGTAACGGTTCCATATGCTCCGGCTGTAAGTATACCGTTTATGGAACTGTAATTAACAACAAGAGGAACTGTGACGGGAACAGATTTACTTGCGCTTGTTCCATCCGTTAATGAATACTTAACAACAAGGTTAGTCTTTCCGGCTCCTTTGGAATATACCATACCGGCTCCTTCATTATTACTTACCGTTGCAACTTCCGGATCATTCATGGACCAGTTCCATCCTACGATTCCGGCATCATTGTCAAGATTTAAAGCTACACTGGCTGTAATTGCCTGTGAATTCTGACCTTCTGTGAAATTAATACTTGCAAGATTAACTGTAAGCTGTACCGTACTTGCCTTAACAATTACTACAAATATAACGGTTAGAATTACTATAGCAACGAGTGCTGATGACGCTTTCCAGTGTTTTTTTATAAGATTAAGAAATTTCATTAAAAACCTCCAAATGTACATAATTATACTTATGTATTTTTTATCGGTATAACCGAAGTTAATATTAACACTTTTTTACAAAAATGACCATAATAAATATATATTTTCTTGCTTTTTTTGTAGGAATAAAACATAATAATGTAAGACTTAGTAAAACAAGGAGAGATTGATGTGAATATATATGACATTGCAGACAAAGCCGGCGTATCAATCGCTACCGTTTCAAGAGTAATCAATAATGATAAAAAAGTCAGTAAATCTACAAGGGACAGAGTCCAAAAGATTATCGAAGATAATAATTTTATTAAAAAGAGCGATTACAGCAGGCATACCAATAATACGATTGTTTATATGTGTTCAGGTACAGACAGTGGTGATATGGCAGATAAAATCACCTATTTAAGCGATTCATTATACAAAAGCGGATACAAAACTGCTATCGCCTGCTGTAATCAGGATGAAACTGCAAAAAAAAATATGCTCGAACGTTATTTAAGTGAAAATTTTTCAGGAATAATAATTGATGGACACGATTTCCTTACATATTCCATTGAAGAAAATATCAACCTGCTTAAAGAAATAACCATACCGTCGGTAATAATTAACGGGTATTTTGATAATGTGGATAATGTAAATCTGTGTTATGTTAATAACAATATATCTTCATTTATTGAAAATATAGCTAAAGAATATATCAGAAAAGAGAAAAAGAAAATACTCTTCTTATTTGAAAGAATGTCTTTTGGTGTAAAAAATATACTTACAGGACTTCATAATGCTTACGATTTTGCAGGTATGGACGCAGACCCCGATTTTACTCAGCTGTGCCGTGATATGTCATATGTTGAGAAATATATCAATACCCTTATAGATAAAGAAAAGATTCCTGATGTTGTACTGTGCAAAAGCGAAAAACTGGCAGCTTATGCTTCAATTATATTACAAAAGAAAAATTATAAAATACCGGAAGATATTGAAATTCTTTGCGTGGGAGACTCAGAGATATGCAGCCTTGTAAAACCACAGCTTACATCTGTAGATATTAAGTCGAAGGAAATCTGTGATACTGTTATTAATGTGCTTATAGGTAAAATTAATAAGAAAACAGTTCCGGTAATCAGTATAATTAATGTTGAGTTATTAAAAAGAGAGTCCACACTGTGAACTCTCTTTTTATAAAATGAATTTCTATTCGTTAAATTCTACTTTTACGAAAAAACCTCTGTCAGTCCTGTCAATTCCAATTACGGTTCCACTTTTTGATTTTATTCTTTCAGGGAATTTATAATTTCTCGACATCGCAACCGCAGGCTCTATTGTGTAATACCAGCTTGAAGGAAGAACTCCTTCTGTTATGTTTACTATATCTCCCGCTTTAACGAGGTTCTCCCGTTCCATTTTAAATTCTTCAACTCTCAAGATTATTCCTCATCAGGCATATCCCAGTTATGGTACACGGCCTGAACATCGTCATCATCATCAAGAAGATCAAGAATACGGTTCATCTGCTTAATATCAGCCGGGTCTGTAAGTTCTACCCATGTCTGAGGAATCATGGTTACTTCAGCCTGATCAAGTTTAAGGCCTGCTTTTTCCAAAGCTTCTCTTACAGTACCGCAGTCATCAGGGTTAGTAAGAATCTCAAAAGCATCTTCATCTTCATCATTAAAATCATCGGCACCTGCGTCAAGTGCTAACATCATAAGTTCGTCAGAATCCATGTTGCACTCTTCTTTATTGATGAGAATCTGTCCCTTTGTATCAAACATAAAAGAAACACATCCCGGAGTACCGACATTACCGCCACCCTTTGTAAAAGCATTTCTCACATTAGAAGCAGTACGGTTCTTGTTATCTGTTAATGTTTCTACGATAATTGCTGTACCATTAGGTCCGTATCCTTCATATGTAATTGCAGTAAAATTAGCTGCATTGGCGTCTCCCGCAGCCTTTTTGATACTTCTGTCGATAGTATCGTTAGGCATATTGTTTGATTTAGCTTTTGCAATTACATCTCTTAACTTACTGTTATTGTTAGGATCCGGTCCGCCCTCCTTAACAGCAACCATCAATTCTTTACCAAGACGGGTAAAAATCTTACCCTTGGCAGCATCATTTTTTTCTTTTTTATGCTTAATATTTGCAAATTTTGAATGTCCTGACATAAAAACCTCCTATTTATCTTCAGGTTTTAAATCTTTAATACTAAAGCTGTATCGTCCCATCTTATCTTTTCCAAGACATACACACTTAACAACATCGCCAAGTGTAAGGACATCTTCAACATGTTCAATCCTATCTTTGCTTACTTTGGAAATATGAATCATTCCCTCTTTGCCAGGGGCAAACTCAACAAAGGCACCAAACTCTTTAATGCTTATTACTTTACCTTCAAGGACAAGTCCTTCTTCGTAATCAGTAACAATAGTCTGGATATATTTAACTGCCTTATCCATCGCTTCTTTGTCAGTTCCGCATACAGATACCGCACCATCATCTGTTATATCAATCTTAACGCCTGTTTCTTCAATTATGGCATTAATTGTCTTACCTCTCTGACCGACAACATCACCAATCTTAGCAGGATCAATCTGAATCTGAATAATTTTTGGAGCATATTTGCCAACTTCCTTACGAGGTTCTGCAATTGCTTTACTCATACAGTTATCCATGATAAAGAATCTTGCTTCACGGCATCTTGCAATAGCACCTTCAACAATCTGTCTTGTAAGGCCATGAATCTTAATATCCATCTGGATTGCTGTGATACCATCCTTTGTACCTGTTACCTTAAAGTCCATGTCTCCAAAGAAATCTTCAAGTCCCTGGATATCTGTCAAAAGTACAAAGTCATCATCTGTCTCACCTGTTACAAGACCACATGAAATACCGGCAACCATTTTCTTAATAGGGACACCGGCAGCCATTAATGACATACATGATGCACATGTAGATGCCATTGAGGTAGAACCGTTTGACTCAAATGTTTCCGAAACAGTTCTTATTGCATATGGAAATTCTTCTACTGAAGGAAGAACAGGTATAAGTGCTCTTTCTGCTAAAGCACCGTGACCGATTTCACGACGTCCCGGACCTCTTGAAACCTTTGTCTCGCCTACCGAATAAGCAGGGAAATTATAGTGGTGCATATATCTCTTTGATGTTTCCTGATCATTAAGACCATCTATCTTCTGTGCATCTGAAAGAGGTGCAAGTGTACATACGTTACAAATCTGAGTCTGGCCTCTTGTAAACATTGCAGAACCATGAACTCTTGGAATGATATCAACTTCTGCGGCAAGTGGTCGGATCTGTGTAATTTCACGTCCGTCAGGTCTCTTGTGGTCTTTAAGAATCATCTTACGGACTGTTTTCTTTTCATACTGGTAAACAGCTTCGTCAATAAGTGGAAGCCATTCTTCTTTATCAGCAAACTTTTCACAGAGCATATCTTTGAGGTTTCTGACTCTTTCTTCTCGAACCTGCTTTTCAGGTGCAAACATTACTACTTCCATTTCAGCAGGTGGAACAATTTCTTTAATTGCTGCAAATAATTCCTCAGGAATAGCACAGCTTGTATATTCGTGTTTTGGTTTACCGCATTCAGCAACAATCTTATCAATAAATGCAATTATCTGCTGATTAACCTCATGAGCCTTGTAAATTGCTTCAATCATTCTGGCTTCAGGTATCTCATTGGCACCTGCTTCAATCATAATTACTTTTTCTCTTGTAGAAGCAACTGTTAATTTAAGATCAGATACTGCCATCTGACTTCCTGATGGGTTGATTACGAATTCTCCGTCAATCATACCTACCTGTGTGGTAGCACAAGGTCCGTCAAAAGGAATATCAGAAATTGCAACCGAAATTGCAGAACCAAGCATTGCTGTAAGTTCCGGACTGCAATCAGGGTCTACTGACATTACAAGGTTATTGATTGTAACATCATTTCTGTAATCCTTAGGGAACAGAGGTCTCATAGGTCTGTCAATTACTCTTGATGTAAGAATGGCATTTTCAGAGGCCTTTCCCTCTCTCTTATTAAATCCGCCGGGTATCTTACCGACAGCATATAATTTTTCTTCGTATTCTACGCTGAGTGGGAAAAAATCAACACCATCCCTTGGCTTTTCAGAAGCTGTTGCCGTAGATAACACAACAGTATCACCATAGTGCATAAATGCTGCACCGTTAGCCTGCTTAGCAACTCTGTCAACATCAACTGTAAGAGTTCTTCCGGCTAAATCCATACTAAAACTTTTGTACATATTTCTCTCCTTATTTGGCATACGCCTTATTATTATTTACAGAAGCCCGAAACTACTGAAAAAAACAGAAAGGCGCCGTTCTTTTCAGTGGTCTCGTATAACTTCTGTATCAAAAAACAGGGGACGGAAACTCCGTCCCCATATCGAAATTATTTTCTAATTCCTAAACGAGCAATAAGTTCACGATATCCTTCAATATCATTTTTCTTAAGATATTCAAGTAAGCCTCTTCTCTGTCCTACCATCTTAAGAAGACCTCTTCTTGAATGATGATCCTTCTGGTTTACCTTTAAGTGCTCTGTGAGTTCTTTGATTCTTTCTGTGAGTAATGCAATCTGTACTTCAGGAGATCCTGTATCTCCTTCTTTTCTTCCATACTCAGCAATAATCTGTGTTTTCTTTTCTTTAGAAATCATTATAATTTCCTCCTTAAATTTTAATTATCGCCTGACACCAAGAATCAGGTCGGAGTGTCCCGAATCTGAGCATCGGCTGGTCAAATACTCATTTATATTACCATAAAGAATAATTAATGGCAAGTATTTTCTGATTAGTGCTTGTTATCCTCTTACAAAGGCTATATCTGCTTCAAGCTGTTTCTTTAATCCGTTAACCGAATCAAATTTTTGTTCAGGACGTATAAATTTTTTCAGTCTGATAATTACATCCGAATCATATACATCCTCATCAAAATCAAGTACAAATGTTTCAACGGTAACATAAGTTCCGTCATCAATTGTAGGTCTGATTCCTATATTCGTTACGCCTTTATACATGAGATTGTCAATTACTACTTCAGATTCGTAAACACCATATTCAGGTAATATTTTATTTGGAGAAGGTATCAGATTAAGGGTAGGAAAACCGATTGTTCTTCCCAGCTGTTTGCCGTGAACTACTTTCCCTTTGAAAAAATAATCATAACCCAGAAGTTTTTTTACAGTTGACAGGTCTGATTTTTCTATTTCATTTCTTATCCATGTGCTGCTTATCTCTGTATTATTATAAGTTTCTTTTTCGATAACATATGAACTGTAGCAATATTTATCTTCGTATGCTTTTAACAAAGCTGCATCCCCCGACCTGTTTTTTCCGAATCTCCAGTCGGCACCTATTACAACAAATTTGGCATTAAGTTTTTCTTTCAGGAAGTATTTTAAAAATTCTTCCGGCAACATTCCGGCAATTTCATTGTCAAAGGGATATTCATAAAGTACATCTATGCCGTATTTTTCACAGATATATGCACGTTCATCCGGTGTCGTTATTGCTTTTTGCGGTTTTGCGTTCCAGTTATCCATATTAAAAGTACAAAGGACTACCTTAATTCCCTGCTCGTGACCAATTCTGACAGCTTTTTCGATAAGAAGCCTGTGCCCGTTATGAATACCGTCAAACTTACCAAAAGTCACTACTGTATTTTCTTTTGAAATAAAGTTTTTATCTTTAACATATAACATACAATTACTCTTTTCCGTGATTTATTGGACAGGGAACATTTTTCTCGGTTTATAACTGTGCGAGACCTCATCATATCCGTATATTCCGGCAAATACACCATCTGACAGATATACTTTAATATTATTGCCTTTAAATTCCGGGAGAATAATCATATTTCCGTTTTTTACAAGCATTTCATTTCTTCCGGATACATTCACGGCAGGATAATCATTAAAAAAACTGTCCGTTGGCATTATAAGTGAAGCAATATTGTTATCTGCCACACATTTTGATATTTCAGATAATCTGACTGCATTTTCAATGTTAAAAATTCCGGTTCTGGTTCTTACAAGTGATTTCATTGTACCACCGGTGTTAAGTTTCTCTCCGATATCACGGCATAATGAACGGATATATGTTCCTTTGGAACATTTCACTGTCATTGTAACTTCGGGAATATCTATTTTTTCGATTATTATGTCATAGATAAATACTTCCCTTGGTTTTCTTTCTATTTCAACACCTTTTCTTGCAAGATCACATAATTTTTGTCCATTTACTTTAAGTGCCGAATACATAGGAGGTACCTGATTGTATTTACCGACAAATGAATTTATGGTTTTTTCGATATCTTTTGCTGTCACATTAACAGCTTTACGGCTTAATATTTTCCCTGTGGCATCTTCGGTATCGGTGGATATTCCCAGTAAAAGTACTGCCCTGTACTCTTTGCTTTTATCTGTTATAATATCGCAAAGTCTGGTAGCATTGCCAAGGCATACAGGAAGAACTCCTGTGGCTTCAGGGTCAAGTGTTCCTGTATGTCCGATTTTTTTCTGGTGTAAAATCCCACGAAGTTTTGCTACAACATCGTGGGATGTGAATCCGGATTCTTTATATACATTAATTATTCCGTTATACATTTTTCAACCTGTTTTTTCAATTCTGTTATTACTTTTTTTACTACTTCTTCATAAGGAATTCCTGCGGTAAAACCTGCTGCACGGACATGTCCGCCTCCACCGAAGCAGTTAGCAATAATATTAACGTCTACCTTGTCTACAGATCTTAAACTTCCTTTAATCGTATGGTCAGGAAGCTCGTACATAAATAAAGCCACTTCAACACCCTCAGTAAACCTTAACTGGTCTATAATTCCTCCAAGATCTCTTCCCGGCACATTGTGTTCCGATAAAACATCATAAGGCAGATAAGAATATATAAGTTTTCCGTCAAGTACAAGTTTACTGTTAATCAGTGCAAGTCCCAGCATATAATTCTGGATATAAGTCTTTCTGAAAAAAGTGTCATCTATTATTGAGGTGTAATCAATACCTTTCGACATCAGTTCTCCTGCAATTTCCATAGTACGTTTTGTTGTGCACTGGTATTTCAATACACCCGTATCATGTATGATTCCCGTATATAATGCTTCTGCGGTATTTTTAGATATTTTACTACTGTCTAATAACTCATAAAGTACTTCGCAGGTGGAACTTAAATCAGGAAGTACGTGATTTATATCTGCAAATGCAAGATTACATGTATGATGATCTATGCATACTGTTTTATCAGCATTCTTAATAACAGGACGTATAAAATTAGCGACTCTTTCAATGTCACCACAGTCCAATATAATAAAAACATCATGTTTTTTATCATTGTCACAATCATGCAATACTTTATCGCTGCCATTAATAAAAGAAAAGCACTTTTCAAACTCCTCGAGATATACGGTAGCTTCTATATTCTTGTAATTATCGCAGATATAATTATAAAGTCCCAAAGTTGAACCCACACAGTCACCGTCAGGTCTGACATGTCCGGTTATTCCTATATTTTTAACATTCAAAAGTATTTCATCAATACTATTTATCATTTCCATTTACCTCATCAATCAGTCTTGACATATTAACGCCATATTCAATCGACTGGTCAAGTATAAAAGTTATTTCAGGAGTATTCCTTAAATTGACTGTCTTAGCCAAAAGTGTTCTGATATAAGAGGCGGCACTCTTTAAACCGGTTATAGTGCTGTCCTGGGAGTCTTTATCTCCCAGAACACTTATATATGCTTTACAGGTCTTTAAATCAGGTGCCACATCAACCGCAACAACAGATGTCATCGGATTGATTCTGGGATCTTTTATTTCGCTGCGAATTATATTACTGAGTTCTCTTAGAACCTCATTATTAACTCGTGTCATTTTAATACTGTTTTTACGCAAATCAATCACCTCTATCTTGGAATTTCCACCATTGTGTAAACTTCCATCATATCGCCTTCTTTAATGTCATTAAACTTTTCAAGAACAATACCACATTCATATCCGGCTTTAACTTCTTTAACATCATCTTTAAATCTTTTTAACGAAGCAATTGGTCCGTCATAAATCAAATCATCACCACGGGTTACTCTTACAGATGAATTCTTTGTTACCATACCATCTAATACATAAGAGCCGGCTATTGTACCAATTACAGATGCTTTATATGTCTGTCTTACCTCAACTGTACCAATAACCTTTTCCTCAAATTTTGGATCAAGCATACCCTTCATAGCTGCTTCCACGTCTTCAATAGCCTGATAAATTACACGATAGAGACGTAAGTCAACATTTTCTCTTTCGGCAATATCACGGGCCTGATTATCAGGTCTTACGTTAAATCCGATAATAATGGCATTTGAAGCAGATGCAAGGATAACATCGGATTCATTGATTGCACCGACACCGGCATGAATTACTTTAACAATTACTTCATCATTTGAAAGTTTCACAAGACTCTGCTTAACGGCTTCCACGGAACCCTGCACATCAGCTTTAACGATAATGTCAAGTTCCTTAAGGTTACCCGCCTGAATCTGTGAGAATAAATCTTCAAGAGACATTTTTGATTTAGTTTCTTCAACAAGTCTGTTCTTGCCTTCTGCGATAAATGTTTCGGCAAATGTCTTTGCTTCCTTATCTGTCTTTGGCGAGATGAAAATATCACCTGCATTAGGAACATCATTAAGACCGATAATTTCTACAGGAGTTGATGGACCTGCTTCATTGATTCTTCTTCCCTTATCATCGATCATTGCCCTTACTTTACCATGACATGGTCCTACTGCAATAAAATCGCCTACATGTAAAGTACCTTTCTGGACAAGGATTGTTGCTACAGGGCCTCTTCCTTTATCAAGTTTAGCTTCTATCACAAGACCTCTTGCTTTTCTGTTAGGGTTTGCCTTTAATTCACGCATTTCAGCTGTAAGTAAAAGCATTTCAAGAAGGTTATCGATACCTTCTCCGGTATGAGCAGATACAGGGCAAAAAATTGTAGAACCACCCCAGTCTTCAGCAATAAGATCATATTCTGTAAGTTCCTGTTTAACACGCTCAACATTGGCACTTGGCTTATCAATTTTGTTTACTGCAACTACAATATCAATTCCTGCTGCTTTAGCATGGTTAATAGCTTCAACAGTCTGTGGCATAACACCATCGTCTGCTGCAACTACAAGTATTGCAATATCTGTTGACTTAGCACCACGAAGACGCATGGCAGTAAATGCTTCATGTCCCGGAGTATCAAGGAATGTTACACTCTGTCCGTTTACATCTACTGTGTAAGCACCGATGTGCTGGGTAATACCACCGGCTTCTTTTTCTGTTACTTTGGATGATCTGATAGCATCAAGAAGTGATGTTTTACCATGGTCAACGTGACCCATAACGCATACAACAGGTGGTCTTGGCACAAGTGTATCTTCAGGATCATCCTCATCCTTAAGAAGTTCTGCTATAACATCTACTTTAACTTCATGTTCGCATATACAGTTATATTCAAGGGCAATTTCTTCAGCCGTTGCAAAATCAATATCCTGATTGATTGTAACAATCTGTCCCTTAAGGAACAAATTCTTAACAAGGGCTGTAGGCTGGACTTTCATCTTATCAGCAAGTTCCTTGATTGTAAGTGTATCAGGAAGAATAAGTGTCTTGATTACATCTTCATCGGCTTCTTCTTTTTTCTTCTTGTTAAGAAGATTCTTTTCAAGAGCCTTTGTATTTTCAAGCTTTTCCGTCTTATCGCGGAAATCATTATTCTTCTTACGATTGTTCTCTCTGTCTCTGTTACGCTGGTCTTTTGCTTCTCTGTCTTTTAAAGCATCAGCTCCGTCAAATGCACCGGAATTTCTATCATCTCTTCTTGCAGGTCTGTCATTGTTTCTCTGTGGTCTGCTGCCGTTATCTTCTTTGTTAAATTCAGGCTTTCCACCCTGGAATTTATCATTAAATCTTCCGCCATTTCTTGCAGGTCTGTCATTATTTCTCTGTGGTCTGTCTCCCTGGTTTCTGTCACCATAAGGTCTGTCACCGTTTCTTGCAGGTCTGTCTCCCTGGTTCCTGTCGCCATAAGGCCTATCACCGTTTCTTGCAGGTCTGTCTCCCTGGTTACGGTCACCATAAGGTCTGTTATTGTTTCTCTGTGGTCTGTCTCCCTGGTTACGGTCGCCATAAGGTCTGTCACCGCTTCTTGCCGGTCTGTCTCCCTGTTGTTTATCCGGTTTTACATTAACCCTGTCACTTGGTCTTATGGCACCTTGTGGTCTTTCTAAAGGACGGATTCCCTGTGGCCTGTCAATAGGTTTTTCATTTCTTCTATTGTCATTGGAACCATTACGGTTTCTGTCCCTGTTATTATTTTTACGCTGTGAATCCCTGATATCCTTCCGTCCGCTGTTTTGTGGGTTATATACGGAAACGATTTTTTTCTTGACAGGTGCGTCCTGCTTAGGAGCCTGTGCTGATTCATCTTTGGTCTGTTCTTTAGTCTGTTCTTTAGTTTCTTTGACTTCCTTAGCCTCTTTAAATTCAGGCTTATTTTCTGTAACCGGCTTATGTTCTTTCTTGACAAACTGCTTTTTAGCTAAAGCAATTTCATCTTCAGAAACAGAATTGCTGGATGTTTTAATCTTCTCGTTTTTTGATGATAAAAATTCAAGTAATTCTTTTGAATTAATATTCAGTTCTTTTGCTAATTCGTGTACTCTCATTAAGCTAATCTAAACCTCCAAATCCCTATCCGGGCATTTATTTATTATCTATTTTTTCATATTTTGAAATTATTGCTTTTGCAAAATCTTCATCAATGATTCCAACTGATGTTCTAAGTTCCTGTCCTATTGAATGACCAAGACTAACTTTATCCGAATACATTATTACAGGAATCTTATAGAAAAAACATTTGTTGGAAAAAAGTTTTTTTGTGTTATTTGAAGCATCCTCCGAAACGATAACAAGTTTTGCTTTATTTTCTTTTACCGCTTTTTCAGTTGAGAACTCTCCGCTTACAACTTTACCTGCTCTCTTTGCCAGTCCAATCATAGACAAAATACTATCTTGACTCAATATTATTCATCTCCTTAATCAGTTCATCATATACATTTTCCGGTATCTTCATCTTAAGTGAACGATCAATGCCTTTGTTTTTTATAGCTTTGGCAAGACAACCGGCTGTCTTACAGATATATGCACCACGGCCATTTTTCTTGCCTGTATCATCAAGAAAGATTTCATCTTCATTGGTTTTGATAACACGTATCATTGATTTCTTATCTTTAAACTCACCGCATCCTACGCATTGTCTCTGCGGTATTTTTTTATTAACTGCCATATGCAAACATCCTAATTTTATTCTGCATCATCAGACTCTGCAGTTTCATCCGCATAAGATTCTACTTCATCAAGAAGTCCCAAATCCCTTGCCTGTGACTCGCTCTTAATATCAATCTTGAAACCTGTAAGTCTTGCTGCAAGTCTTGCATTCTGTCCTTCTCGTCCGATTGCAAGTGATAACTGGTAATCAGGTACAATAACCTGTGCTGTTTTTTCTTCAGCATCTGCGGCTACATATACAACTTTGGCAGGACTTAACGCATTCTCAATAAGGTTGGCAGGGTTCTTGCTCCAATTAATGATGTCAATCTTTTCACCGTTAAGTTCAGATACAACCGCATTAACTCTGGAACCGTTTACACCTACACACGAACCTACAGGATCTACATTAGGATTTTTGGACCATACAGCCATTTTAGTTCTTGAACCTGCTTCTCTTGCAATACTCCTGATTTCTACTGTTCCGTCTCTGAGTTCTGCAACTTCTGCCTCAAAAAGTCTCTTTACAAATTCAGGATGACATCTTGAAACCGCAATTTTAAGACCCTTCTTCTCAGTCTTAACTTCGGTAACATATACCTTAATTCGATCGTTTGGTTTGTATTTTTCACCCTTAACCATATCTGCCTCGCTAAGGATTGCATCAGCTCTTCCGAGATTAATTACAAGATTATTTCCGGCATATCTTGATACGATTCCTGTAACAATATCTTTTTCTTTTGCATGATATTCATTATATACCGCCTGTCTTTCTTCTTCTCGGATTTTCTGAAGAATGGCACTTTTGGAATTCTGTACCGCAATTCTTCCAAACTCAGCTGATTTAATTTCTACATTGATGGTATCACCGATATTGTATTTAGGACTTATCATCTGTGCATCTGCAAGGCTTATCTGCGTAACGCTGTCTTCTACTGTTTCCACAACCTCTTTAGCTGCCGTTACCTTAAAGTCTCCTGTTTTCGTATCAACTTTGGCTGTAAAGTTTTCATTCTTTCCAAAGTGATTTTTGCATGCTGCAAGCAAAGAATTTTCGATTGCTTCAATAAGTACCTTTTTGCTTATCTTTTTCTCCTTTTCAAGAATGTCAAGTGCTGTTATTAACTCAGTGTTCATTTTTTTGTAATTTCCTCCTTAAAAATATACTGTTTGTCTTATTATTGCTAAATTAGATCTGTCAAAAGTCTTTTCATCACCATTTTCAAGTTCAATAGTAACTGTATCTTTATCAAATTTTTTCAAAAGACCTGTATAATCTTTTAAATGATCTACCTGTCTGTAAAGCTTTAACTCTACTTCTTCCATAAGATTTCTTTCAAAGTCTTTATCTTTTTTAAATGGTCTGAACAGTCCCGGTGAACTTACCTCCAGGATATATGCTTCGTCAATAAAATCCGCTTCATCAAGCTTATCACTAAAAGGTCTGCTTACTTCGGCACAATCGTCAACGGTAATTCCGCCAGGCTTGTCAATATACGCACGCAGGTACTTTGAAGAACCTTCCTTAACATATTCAAGGTCAACCAGTTCAAATCCACAGGATTCAATAATCGGCATAATAAGTTCGGTTGCTTTGGATTCTATGTCTTCTCTTTTTGCCATACAGTCACTATCCTTTCTGTTTCGATTACTCATAGAAAAAGTGAGCTCCCTTGGAAGCTCACTCTAGTAATCATCATTATGTTATTATTTATAATACACAAAATTTAAATATAAGTCAACAAAAACTTTAATGTTTGGTCATATGAATGTGTGTATAAAGGTGATCCTGACAATATTCAAAGTTACCATCACATTTTGAACAATATCTGAATACCAGATTATCCCCGTCTTTCTCGGTTCTTCCGCATACAGCACATTTATGCCTTGTTTTATCTTGACGTGGCATGGTAAACGTCCCATTATCTTTCTTTTGGTTGTTCTTCGCATATCTTGCATTAAATCGATATGTTCGCTGTGTCTTGGTTCCCACAATTCTTTTAATAACAAACTTTCTTGTTGTAACAAAAAAAACAAGAAAATTCAGAAGTGACGAACCAATAACAAACGGGAATATAAATCCGTATGTGCCAAGGCTCATCATTCCGTGTACGAGTTCATAAATAATATATCCGCCGTAAAGAAATCCTAAGTACTTAACTTTAACGGGTATGATAAACATAAATAGGACCATATTATCCGGGAATGTACACGCATATGCCAGAAATATTGACATATTAACATAATATGTCGTAACCACTAATGACAGTGTAGCTGAAATTACGCTGACAGATATGCCTCCAAATCTTATATAACTGTACAGATATGAAAGAAACGCTCCTATGATTGTAAAAATCAATCCTGAAAATATATAAAGATTGTATTGGAACGTACCCCATGTTTTCTCAAGAACTGTCCCGATTGAATAATAAAATAAAATCATAATCAGGGCAAAAAATATATTACGCTCATACGGCGGAATAAGAACCCATGTAATGATTCTCCACACCTGTCCGTGTAAAATCCTATATACATCCAGCGTCAGATACAGTTGGAATTCCGGAACAATATATCTGATTGCATATCCGATTGCGTAGCATATAACAATTATCAATGTCAGGTTCTTTATTGCATATTTACCTAACTTTCTTTCCATTTTGTTGTAAAAATTCATACATAACCTCTTAGAATAAATCTTTCTTTCTAAAAATAAGTGCAATAATAAGCGAAATAATAAGCGAAATACCAATTACAATAATGAAGCCTCCTCTTATGTTGGCAAAAGGCATTCCGTCCGCTTTAACATTCATACCGTAAAAACTGGCAATCATTGTAGGTATTGAAAGCACAATTGTAATTGTGGTGAGGAACTTCATAACGCTGTTCTGGTTATTGGAAATAACAGAAGCGAAGGTATCCATGGTTCCGTTAAGGATACCACTATATATATTTGCCATTTCGATAGCCTGTTTATTCTCAACAATTACATCCTCAATCAAATCCTCATCTTCGGGATATTTTTTTATTGCTGTGGATTTAAGTAATTTTTCAAGCACAACTTCATTAGATTTGAGAGATGTTGTAAAGAACACCAGTGATTTCTCCAGCTCAAGCAATTCAATTAATTCTCTGTTCTTTGTTGCCTCATGAAGCTTCTGCTCAATAGCATCACTTCGTCTGTCAATTATACGGAGATAATTAAGATATAATGTAGCATTTCTATACAAAATCTGGAATATAAATCTTGTTTTCATGTGCGTATAAAAATTACGCACCCTGCCGTCCATGAAAGCGGTAAGTACAGGTGAATCTTCCAGACATACGGTAACTATTACTTTATCACATATAATAATTGCAAGAGGAATGGTTCCATACCAGTCTTTTCCGTTTCTTTCTTCTATTGTAGGAATGTCAACAAGAATAAGTGAATAATATTCTTCAATTTCAATACGTGATCTTTCTTCCTCATCCAATGATGCCCTTAAATCATCAGGTGCAATTTTGTAAGTTGATGATACGCTGAATAACTCTTCTGTTGTGGGATTGGTCATTGAAATCCATGAATTATCTTCAAATTCTGATATTTGTAATACACCGCTGTCAGTGGTTTTGAATATCTTAATCATAAGAACCTCCTGCGCTGGAAATTGTCTAATTAATTATATTGTCAGCGTTATTTTTTGTCAATTATTTTTCAATTATCATTGAAAAACAATTTTCATTAATATATAATAGTAACATTGGTTTTTCAAAAAAATAAATCAACTCAATTTATAAAGGGAGATGTTTATGAACAATAAATTATACAAACTTGGAATTGATATTGGTTCTACTACAGTAAAAATTGCAATTCTTAATAAAGACAACGATATTTTATTTTCAGATTATGAAAGACATTTTGCCAATATACAGGATACACTTGCCTCTTTGCTTTTAAAGGCAAAAGAACTTCTTGGAGACATTAAAGTTAATCCTGTTATTACAGGTTCAGGCGGACTTACCCTTGCCAATCATCTTAATGTTCCCTTCAATCAGGAAGTGGTATCTGTAGCTTCCGCTCTTGAATATTATGCTCCAAAAACAGATGTGGCTATTGAACTTGGTGGCGAAGATGCTAAAATTATATATTTTACAAATGGAATTGACCAACGTATGAATGGTATATGTGCCGGAGGAACAGGCTCTTTTATCGACCAGATGGCGTCATTGTTGCAGACTGACGCAACCGGGCTTAATGAATATGCCAAAAATTACCAGTCAATTTATCCTATCGCAGCCAGATGCGGTGTATTTGCCAAAACAGACATACAGCCTTTGATTAATGAAGGAGCTACAAAAGAAGACCTTGCTGCTTCTATATTCCAGGCAGTTGTCAACCAGACTATAAGCGGACTTGCCTGCGGTAAGCCTATAAGAGGACATGTTGCCTTTCTTGGAGGACCTTTACATTTTCTTTCGGAATTAAAGGCTGCTTTTATAAGAACTTTAAATCTTACTGACGAATATATTATTGCACCTGATAATTCTCACTTATTTGCTGCAATTGGATCTGCTTTTGCTTATGATGAAAATATATCCGTAGACATAAATGAATTAATTACACTTCTCAAGTCTAAAATAAAACTTGATTTTGAAGTTGAACGTATGGAACCTTTATTTTCAAATGAAAAGGAATACGATGAATTTATAACAAGACATAATAAAGCCAGTGTCAGAAAAGGTGATTTATCATCATACAAGGGTAACTGTTTTATGGGAATAGACGCAGGTTCCACAACTACTAAGGTTGCTTTGGTAGGCGAGGACGGTACCCTTTTATATTCTTTCTATGAGAGTAATAATGGTAGTCCGTTAGCAACCTCTATAAAAGCTATCAAGGATATATACGAGAAACTGCCGGAAGGCGTTAATATTGTCCGCTCATGTTCTACAGGTTATGGTGAAGCTCTCATTAAATCTGCTCTTATGCTTGACGAAGGGGAAGTTGAAACAGTATCTCACTATTATGCTGCTTCATTTTTTGACCCATCTGTTGACTGTATTCTCGATATAGGCGGTCAGGATATGAAATGCATAAAAATAAAAGATGGAACTGTTGACGGCGTACAGCTTAACGAAGCCTGTTCATCAGGATGCGGTTCTTTTATTGAAACATTTGCCAAAAGTCTTAATTACTCCGTTCAGGATTTTGCCAAAGAAGCCCTTTTTGCAAAACATCCTATAGACCTTGGAACCCGTTGTACCGTATTTATGAACTCTAAAGTTAAACAGGCCCAGAAAGAAGGAGCCAGTGTAGCTGATATTTCTGCCGGACTTGCATACTCCGTAATTAAAAATGCCTTATATAAAGTTATTAAATTATCCGATGCAAGGGATCTTGGAAAAAATATTGTTGTGCAGGGCGGAACTTTCTATAATAATGCTGTTTTAAGAAGTTTTGAAAAAATAGCTGATGTACAGGCAGTAAGACCTGACATTGCAGGTATTATGGGTGCTTTCGGTGCTGCTTTGATTGCAAGGGAAAGATACGAAGGCGAACCTTCATCTATGTTATCCCTTGAACAGATTATTAACCTTAAATACGAAACATCAATGACAAGATGTCAGGGATGTATTAACCACTGTCTCCTTACAATCAATAAATTTACCGGAGGCAGACAGTTTATATCCGGCAACAGATGTGAACGCGGTCTTGGGAAAGAAAAAAACAAGGACAAGCTTCCTAATCTGTATGAATACAAAAATAAGAGACTTTTTTCTTATCAGTCGCTTCCTGCGGATAAAGCACCACGAGGCGTTGTAGGTATACCACGATCACTCAATATGTATGAGAATTATCCATTCTGGCATACATTTTTCACAAAGTTGGGATTCCGTGTTATAATCTCACCTTCTTCTAACAGAAAAATTTACGAACTTGGAATAGAATCAATACCAAGCGAATCAGAGTGCTACCCTGCCAAGCTTGTTCATGGTCATGTATCATGGCTTATAAAACAGAACATTAAATTTATTTTTCTCCCATGTATACCTTACGAGCGTGAAGAAGATGAAAATGCAAACAACCACTTTAACTGTCCTATTGTAACCTCATATGGTGAAAACATTAAAAATAATATGGAAGAGCTCAAAGAACAAAATGTTCATTTTATGAATCCTTTCGTATCATTCCTTAATGAAGAAGTGGCAACCAAAGAGCTTGTTAAAGTATTTACCAAAGAATTTAAAATGACTTCATCTGAAGTTAAGGAAGCATGTCATCTTGCATGGGAAGAAATGATGAACTGCCGTCATGACATACAGAAAAAAGGCGAAGAAACACTCCGTTACCTTGAAGAAACAGGAAGAAAAGGAATTGTTCTTGCAGGCCGTCCATACCATGTAGACCCTGAAATCAATCACGGGATACCTGAATTAATCAATTCTTACGGACTTGCTGTTTTATCAGAGGATTCCATTTCACACCTCGGTAAAGTAGAAAGACCAATAATAGCAATGGATCAATGGACATACCACACCAGACTTTACTCCGCCGCCAGCTTTGTAAAGACCCGTGATGACCTTGATATGATTCAGCTTAATTCCTTCGGCTGCGGACTTGACGCTGTAACAACTGACAACGTAAATGACATCCTGTCTTCAGGCAACAAGATATATACTGTTTTAAAAATTGATGAGGTAAATAACCTTGGTGCAGCAAGAATCCGTATCAGATCCCTTATAGCAGCATTAAAAGTCCGTGACAAAAAAAATTACAAGCGTAAATATAAATCATCAGCTTATAAACGTGTTGAATATACAGAAGATATGCAGAAAGAAGGCTACACCATCCTCTGCCCTCAGCTATCTCCTATTCATTTTAATATACTTGAACCTGCATTACGTTCCTGCGGATACCATTTTGTAATGCTCCAAAACTTTGAAAAATCTGCCGTAGATACAGGTCTTAAATATGTGAATAATGATGCCTGTTATCCATCGATTATCATAACCGGCCAGATTATGGAAGCTTTACTTTCAGGTAAATACGACCTTAATAAAACCGCTGTCGTAATTACACAGACCGGCGGTGGCTGTCGAGCAAGCAATTACATCGGTTTCATAAGACGAGCTCTCCAAAAAGCCGGCTTAGAGCATATCCCTGTTATATCACTCAGTGTCCAGGGAATTGAAACCAACTCAGGACTTAAATATAACTTTGATCTTGTTAAAAAAGTTATAATGAGTCTTCACTTCGGAGATATTCTTATGAATGTCTTATACAGGACAAGACCTTATGAAGCAGTTCCGGGTTCTGCCAATGAGCTTGCTGCAAAGATGGAAAATAAATGTGCTGATTTCTTTAAAGAAAAACGTGTTTCACTGGGTAAATTCAATAAAATTATAAAAGAAATCATAACAGAATTTGATAATCTTCCACTTTTAGATATTAAGAAACCTCGTGTAGGTGTTGTAGGTGAAATACTTGTTAAGTTCCATCCTACCGCAAATAACCGAATCGTAGATTTGTTGGAAAAAGAAGGAGTGGAAGCCGTAGTTCCTGACTTTATAGGATTTTTCCTATATTGTGCACAGAACTCCCATTTTAAAACAGAACATCTCGGTTCTTCTAAAAAGACAAGGGCTGTTTCTGACCTTGTTATTTCGGCTATTGAACTTGTCCGTAAGAAATCAAAGAAATATTTAAGGAACAGTAAGCGTTTTACAGCACCTCCTACAATCGGAGAATTGCAGGCATTGTCAAGACCTTATGTTTCTGACGGTAACCAGACAGGTGAGGGATGGTTATTAACAGCGGAAATGATTGAACTGATTAACGGCGGAACAACTAACATTGTATGTTGCCAGCCATTTGGATGTCTTCCTAACCATATTGTGGGTAAAGGTGTTATTAAAGAAATCAGAGAAGCATTTCCTCAGGCTAATATCATTGCCGTGGATTTTGATTCAGGTGCAAGTGAGGTAAACCAGCTTAACCGAATCAAACTAATGCTTTCAACGGCCAAAAAAAATATGTAATAAAATAACAGCTATAGATATATCAGATAACACGATATACTATAGCTGTTTTTTAGTGTAAATTTTCTATCTGCCAATCAATAGGTTCTATTCCGTTTTTTAAAAGAAATTCGTTAGCTTTGCTGAAATGTTTGCATCCAAAAAAACCTCTGTACGCCGATAGTGGACTTGGGTGAGGTGCTTTCAGCACAAGTTGTTTAGGATTATCAAGCATCTCGGCTTTCTTTTGTGCGGGCGAACCCCACAACATATAAACTATAGGTTTATCTAACTTATTTAAACCTCTTATAACCGCATCCGTAAACTGTTCCCAGCCCATTCCGCGATGACTGTTGGCACTGTGTGCTCTTACCGTTAGTACAGTATTTAATAAAAGAACTCCCTGTTTTGCCCATTTTATAAGATATCCATTATCAGGAATATAACATCCTAAATCCGAATTAAGTTCCTTATAAATATTCTGTAGTGATGGAGGAATTTCTTTCTGGTCCGGCAGTACAGAAAAACTGAGGCCATGTGCCTGGTGTTCGTTATGGTATGGATCCTGTCCAAGAATGAGAACTTTAACACTATTTAAAGGTGTAAGGTGAAATGCATTAAAAATATCTTCCGAAGGTGGATATATTATATGCTTGCTATATTCATCTTTTACAAAATTAAATAATTTTTTATAGTACGATTTTGTGAATTCCGGTGTCACTACTTCTAACCAATCATTACTTATTGCTGCCAAATTTAATCACATCCTAACAGGTATATCTTTAGATTTCAGATATTCTTTTAATTCTATAATTTCCAACTCTTTATAGTGAAATAATGAAGCTGCAAGAACCGCATCAGCATTTGCTTTTAAAAATGCATCGGCAAAATGTTCTTTTTTACCTGCACCGCCTGAAGCAATAATCGGTATATTTACAACATCAGTAATACTACGGGTCAGTTCTATATCATATCCTGATTTTGTTCCGTCACAATCCATACTTGTCAGTAATATTTCTCCCGCACCTCTTTTATATGCTTCTTTTGCCCATTCAACAGCATCAAGGCCTGTATTGATTCTTCCACCGGAACGGTATACGTCAAACCCACTGTTATCATGACGCCTTTTGGCATCAATGGCAACAACAACGCACTGACTGCCGAATTTATCAGCTGCCTGATTAATCAAATCAGGATTATTAATTGCAGCAGAATTTACAGAAATTTTATCTGCACCCTCTCTTAACAATGTCCTGAAATCATCAACAGTTCTGATACCACCACCAACCGTAAACGGAATAAAAACTTTTTCAGCAACCTTTCTTACAAGATCCACGGTTGTATTTCTATCATCGGAAGTAGCTGTTATATCAAGAAAAACTATTTCATCGGCTCCTTCTTTATCATAAGCCGTCGCTACTTCTACAGGATCTCCTGCATCTCTTAAATCAATAAAATTTGTTCCTTTTACAACACGACCGTTTTTGCAGTCAAGACAAGGTATTACTCTTTTTGTAAACATATGTACTCCTAAATTTCAGCAAAATTTTCAAGTATTTTTAGCCCTGTAGTACTACTTTTTTCAGGGTGGAACTGGCACGCAAAAACATTATCTTTTTCAACTGCCGAATGAAATTTGTCAGCATATTCCGTTCTTGCCGCTACAATCTTTTCATCTTCTGCAAGTAAATAATATGAATGAACAAAATATACATAGGATTCATCTTTTATCCCTTTAAACAGCCTTGAACCAGGTGTTATCCTGATGGAATTCCAACCAATCTGAGGTATTTTATATCCTGTATTCATATTAAATTTCTTAATCCTGCCCTTGAAAATACCAAGTCCTTCAACACCTTCAGATTCTTCGCTCGACTCAAACAACAATTGTAAGCCAAGACAAATTCCAAGAAACGGTTTACCTGAATCTATAAACTCGTGGATTGTATCCACCAGATTGTATTCGTGCAGCTTATTCATTGCATCACCAAACGAACCTACACCTGGTAATACAGCCTTGTCGGCCTTCATTATAGTGTCATGGTCCCTTGTAACCACAACTTCCTGATTTAGATACATAAAAGCTTTCTCAACACTTTTTATATTACCGGCATCATAATCTATTATTGCTATCACTTAACTGTACCTCCGTATAAGCTCACCTTTTTTCGCAGCTCGGAATAATTATCTGATGTGCCTAAATCAAGGGCAGTTTCTTCATTGATCCCGTATACGTTAAGGATTGAAAGAATCTTTGAATAAACATTGTCGACTTTATCTGTAAGATCATATTTCAATATATCATCACCAAGAGTTGCCTTTCTCGACACAGCATTTACTAAAGAAATAATTGCTGATGTAGTATCTCCGATGGCAATATAGTTATCATAAGAGCTTATACCTTGATATAAATTCGCCATTATTCTGGTCTTTTCATAAAAATCTTTATCTTTATCCTTTATATCCATTCCATTAAGGACTTCATATGCCTGGGAATAATTTCCACTGAGATAAAGTTCGTTAGCATTATTAAGATTAATTTTGTAATTTACTATTTTGGAAGATACAACAATACCTATGCAGATAATCACTGATAATAATATAATTACAAGTATTTTTGAAAAAGAAACTTTCTGCATATCATCTTTTGAAAAAATCTTTTTTTAGGCTTTTTCTCTTTTTTAGGTTTTTTCTCTTTAGGTTTTTTTTCTTTTTTTGGTTTCTTTTTCTTAGAATTGTCTGCTTCTACATCCGCATCATCAAGTGATTTTTTATCACCATAAAACTTATCTATAAGCTTCTGGTTGTTATCTGCTTCAATATTAACGGCAGCATCGTCTTCGTCATCAAATTTTATAAAAAAGTTTTTGATGCTGAATTTTTTATTTCCATTTTTATCGGTATTATCAGGTTTTTCGGGTTTTTCTTTTTTCTTTTTTTCTTTCTTTTTCTTTTCTTTTTTTACTACAGGTTTATCATTTTCAACGGTACTATTTGACGATATATCCTGAACTTTACGGTTTTCTTCATCTGTAAGTACTGATTCTTCCGAAATATCATCAGGAACATCATCAACTGTCATTCCATCATCCAATGCAAGAATATCAGCCAATTCATCATTATTCTGTTCATAAGAATTATTCTGAACTGTTTTTAACATATCTTCAACAGATGTTTCATCCGTATTGTCTTTTGAAAAATCCTTTCCGGTTTCATTAACATTATCATCTGCTTTATCAATATTGTCATCTTCAGTATGAGCTTCATCAGGTATGGATTTAGAATCATTAAGAAGCATCTCATTAAGAACTCTTGAATCCAAATCTTCCTGTTCCGACTTATTATCCTCTGTAGATCCGGTCTCTTTACTTTTCTCTTTATTATTGTTGTTTTCATCAAGTGATAATGTATCAAAATTATCCAATTCTTCTGACGAATTCTTTATGTCTGTATCATTAACTTTTTTTGTAGTATTATCCGATTCATCCATTGACATAGATTTTAACAAAGAATCAAGATATTCCTCTTCATCAGTTTTTGCCATTAGTTCCTCCGATTATTTACTGAATAATTTATCCAGTTCTGATACGAGCTGACCTATCTCAGGCTTGGACATCTGAATATCTGCTCCAAGCTCCCTGCCCTTACGCTCCATTTCTTCAGTTATTAAAGAAGAAAAAATTGCAACAGGTATGTTCTTCAGTATATCATCGCTCTTAATTAATTTTGTTAAACGATGACCATCCATTAAAGGCATCTCAATATCTGTGATGACACATTTAACATGGTCTGTTATTTTATCGCCATATTGATTTTTAAGTGCAACCAGCTTGTCGTAGCATGCCTGTCCGTTATTTGAGATATCTATGTTGACATATCCCGCTTTATACAATGAATCATGTATAAGCTGAGCTAATAACGCAGAATCCTCAGCAATATAAATAGGATAATCATTTCGTTCTCTTTCTCCCAGCGCTTCAATCTCTTTAACTTTAAGACCTGTCTCAGGTGAAATATCACTAATTATTTTCTCAAAGTCAAGTATAATGATAATTCTGTCATCCATCTTAATTACGCCTGTTGTTATTCCATGGTCAACTGAATTAATTGTTGCATCCGGTACGATTATATGCTCCCATGATACTCTGTGTATACCTGCTACTTGTTCTACATGAAAACCGATATGCAACTTATTAAAGTTAGTTATTATCAACATATCCGAATCACTATGACAACAGTTGTAATTACCGGTCACTTTTGCAAGATTAACAACCGATATCATCGTATCCCTTGGCATAAATATACCTTCAACATATTCATGTGCATTAGGAACCGGCGTTATCTTTTCGTATGGTACAATTTCACGCACTTTTGCGACATTAATACCATAATGATTAGTTCCTATTACAAATTCTAATACTTCCAATTCATTAGTTCCGTTTTCCAATAAAATATGTGTATCCATAACAAACACCTCCGACATATATGCTAAAATTATACCATATATCTACATAAAAAAAAAGAGATAATCCGAAGATTACCTCTCTTTATGTTCCTTCAAAACCACATACTAAAAACTTTTCTGAAATATCTTAACATTTCCAACAACCTCTATAAGCCGTCTTGGTCAAGCCCTCGA